>Ga0247840_10000211_pt1 | contig 118988 bp, 96 predicted proteins | sample LaCruzMarch2015__FD_192404 | JGI IMG/M metagenome (GOLD analysis project Ga0247840, IMG submission 192404) | Freshwater microbial communities from meromictic Lake La Cruz, Castile-La Mancha, Spain - LaCruzMarch2015_17m | ecosystem: Environmental > Aquatic > Freshwater > Lake | place: Spain... | reverse complement strand
TCGTGCGGAGCGCCCTCGAGCACGCACCTGAGTTCGTCGCCCTGCGCCATCAGCACTCCGCCGTCGAATCCGCCATCAATGCCTTGGAGGTGCATGGCCTGGACCGCTGCCTGGATCATGGTATCGATGGTTTCAAGCGGTATGTCGCGCTGGCGGTGGTGGCACGTAATATTCAACGGCTCGGCGCGCTGCTGCGCCAGCAAGAAGCAGAGGCACGGGAGCGACAGCGTGGTCCCTATCGCCGTGCGGCTTAAGCACCGCCGCCGGGCATTGGGAATACCATCCGGGGGAGGGATCTGCCCGGAATTCGCTGGTAATGCGAGCCGTTCTCATTTGGCTGCTGCGTTTCGCAAAAATAGCCGATAGGCACACCGTCTGCGATGAGTCGGCCGCGGATTTCCCCGTCGCCGCGAATAGGCGGCGCCGAAAAATGCGAGTTTCCTGTCAGGCACTAGATAGCCGTCAGCGACGACCTCTGAGGATTCGTTGGCGAAACGACACACACCACCGGACGCGAAAGAAACGTTAAGAGCGTCGCGCGCTACAGGCCAAATATTCGTCGTCCGGCGGCGTCGTCAGCCCGTCATGCTGGGTGTAGCACAGCCGGGCGGACTCGGTGGGTCGGCGCCGACGAACGGCGCCGACCCGTAACAACACATTATGAATACAGTGCTCCAGTCGGAGTAACTATATCAGGCCAACACACGCTACCCGACCGCTGCGGCGACCACCTGCGACAGCCTCGGGACCAGCACCGTCCAATCGTAGCGGGTGGCGACCTGGCGCTGACCGCAGGCACCCAGTTGTCGGCGCCGCTCGGGGTCCTGGAGCAACTCCACCAGCGCCGCAGCAAAATCCGCCGCACCCTCCGCCAGCAGGATCTCGACGCCAGGCGCAAGCATCAGGCCCTCGGCGCCCTTGCGGGTTGCCACCACCGGCACGCCAGCCGCCAGTGACTCCAAGATCTTCAGTCGCGTCCCAGAGCCGCAAAAGATCGGTGCCACGCTGACCGCACAACAGCGGATGAACGGCGCGACCTGCTCGTCCGGCAGCAGTCCGGCGGCCCGCAGCCACGGCCGCCGATAGGGCACCGGGCCGCCGATGATGGCCAACTCCACGCGCGGGCAGTGCGCCAAGACCAGCGGCAGCACGCCGGTCATCAGGAAATCGATCGCCTCGCGGTTCGGCGGATAGGCATAGGAGCCCATGAACAGGATCACGTCTTCCCCCAGGTGATGCATCCGCCGACAGGCGGCGCTCTCGGCCGCGGTGACCCCGGCGAAGCGCCGACTATCGACTCCGTTGGGCAACAGCAGCGGGACCACGCCGTAGAGCCGCTGAAAGGCGTCGCAGTCCCGCTCCGAAACCGCAAAGGACTGCGCCACGCCGCGCAACACCCGCGCCTCGGCCCAGCGGGTGAGCCGCTGCGCGAGCCACCCATGGCGTTGCTGACGCAGTTCATATTCCACATTGTGGGCGTGATAGAGCACCGTCAGCCCCGCTCCGCTGCGCCGCAACCGCCGGAGCAACCACCAGTGGTAAAACACCCAAGATGCCCCCTCCAATACCACCACCTCGACCCCCGCCCGCTGCACCAACCTGACCACCCGCCGCACATAGCCAGGTATCCCCAGCAGCTTGCGCCAACCGCGGGCGCCGACCAGACGCAGTTGCCATACTGGCAACCCGCCAGGCGTCAGGAAGCGACGTTCCGCAGGACCCGGCTGGATCAACAGCCGTTCAGCGCCAAGGGTCTCGGCGAGGGCGCAAGTCACACTGCCGGCACCCCCCAACGGCGGCGCCGCGGCAAAAAAACAGATAAACGCGACGGGCATCAGCAATTCACCCGGGTACCGCTGAACCACCGCCGAGGTGGTGGATATAGGCCCCCGCGCAGACGCCTAACCAACCCCCGTCCGCGGTGAGCTTTCGGCATAAATCAACATCGTTGCCGAGATGCGGCCGACAACCCGCAAAACCACCGATGCGATCCCAGTCTCGTCGGCGCACGAAAAACGCGGAACCCGTCACGAACGATCTGAGCGGCCGTGGCCGCGGCGCGGCATGGCGCCGATGCAAGTGTTCGGCATACCAGAATATTTGGTCATCGCTCCAGCTAAAACGGCAACGTCGCGCCCGAATGGCGACCTGCGCTATCCCGCCATCGCTGGTCATGGGTCCCACTGCCATCAGATCCGGATGCTCATGCAAGGCCTGAACGCAAAGCGCCCAGGAATGCTGGGTCACCACCGTATCCGAGTTCAAGAGGCACAGAATGGGTCGCGTCGCCAACCCGGCACCAGACATGCACGCCGCACTATGCAGATTACCCTTATCGTTGCGATGGCTTTTCCAATTATTGCGAGCGGAAAATTGGTCAACGATGCCGCGCGCCCGCAAATCCACCGACCCGTCATCGACGACCACAATTTCGGCGGCACCGGCAAATCGTTCGAGACTCTGCAAACACCGCTGTGTTTCGTCGGGGGCATTATGGACCGGCACGATCACCGAAAGTTCCCGGCTTGCCGTGATTTCATCTTCCGTCATGGTCGGTACCTGCAACTCGCCGATCCCCATTGACAGCAGCCGCACATAGGCCTGCTCGATCCGTTGCCGCCAGTCTTGCGGCAAACGCCGGAACGCTTTCGCAAGTAGCAGATCAATCGCACCGTACACGAGGTGCGCCCTCACTGGACCAAAACCAGCCCGATCCCACCCCACCCCTGATTGAGGGATTGTATCAAGGACTGACAGGCGGGGACTTGCGTTACTAGTTCGCGCCAGTAACGATCCACCTCGCACTCGCCATCGGCATGTGGCGCGATGTCATGCAACGCAATGATCCCGCCGCGGCGGACGAATCGCGCATAAGCCTGATAATCCTGCTTGACGCCGTCGTAGGAATGATCGCCATCAATGAATAGAAAGTCGATCGGAGTGTTGCCAAGAATGCGCTGCATTCTATCGCTCATCACCTGGTCGTGGGAATTGCCGCGCAGTAACCGGACACCTTGTCCAGGCAACGCGAAGCGTCTATAGAGCGGCGCTCGCCACCGCGGATAGCCGCCACCAAAGGTCCCGCCCGGAAGATCAACACTGATCAGCACAGCGTCGGCCGCGGCAACGCGCGTAAACATGAACAAGGTTCCGCCGCTCGCCGTACCGATCTCCAGCACCACCTTGGGTCTGAGACAACGCACGCGATCGAGTAGGGCGCAGATCTCCGTATCGACTTGCCAGGGATTAAACCACCCTGACCCCAATGCTCGAGTGTACGCGAGCAGCTCCGCCGAGTGGTCGAAAGAGCGATGCTCGCTTAGCTCCCGATAGGCTCGAACCCAGCGCCCGGGGCGTTCCGCTATAGCGGCGACCAGACCTCGCAGTCCGGTCCGAGCAAACTCACCGCGGACTTTGTTCAGGGTGACTGATACCACAATGTGATGTCCGTTGACAGGGCCTTTTCAAGGCTTGGGGGAGTCCGCGGGAACCGCAGCGATAAGGTGCAATGCGCTTGGTACCTGGCGGCCTGCCCATAACGCCAGGGCTGCGAAAAAAAAGGCGAAGAGACTCCACCGCAGCGGCGACGAGGGCGGCAAGTGTAACACTATCATGGTCGAACATAGAAGCATGGTCAGCGGGACAATCAAACGCCCGTAGTCTCTGGTCGCAGCATCGCTGAGGACCAACAACAGCGCTGCATCGACAGCCACGCGCGCCGTCCAGGCCACCGCCGCACCGAGAATTCCCCAGGTCGACAGCAGAAACCACAGCAGCAGTGCATAAGGCACCAACTCTGCCAGATGAAGAACGGCAACCGGCCCCGGATTGCCCTCGCCTTGCAAGCGCGCGAAGGGCATGTAGGCAAGCGAGTTCAACCACAACGCGAGAAGAAGTACCTCAGCAACCGGGATCGACTCCGCCGCGATGTCCGGCCCCAGCCAGAGGTTAAACAAAGGAGCCACGAACCAGCTCGCCATGAAAACGACAGGGGTCATGATCAAAGTGAGCACTTGCAGCGCACTGCGCATCAAATCGTCGCGGTCGGAGCGGGTACCGACGGCAAAGCGCGGGAAGATCGCACCGGACAGGCTCCCCGCGAGCATAACCCCGCGGGAGACCAACCCATGGGGGATGGTATAGAAGGCAACCGCGCTCGTCCCCAATACTGTCCCGATTATCAGGCGATCAGCCACGGCAAGCAAGGGTCCCACCACCGCCGTAACGGTGACCCAGCCCCCGTACCCCAGCAGGGAACGCAGGCGCCCGGCGTCGAACATGATGGGTCCCGTTAAGGGAACATGGCGGCGGCAGAAACCCAATAGAAAGATGATTCCCAAGGCGCGCGGGGCCACGGTCGCCGGGATGAGCCAGTCCAGGGCGATATATCCGGCCGCCGCTACCGCCAGTGGCAGGACCAGTGCGAAGCTCGTCACCATGACCTGTACGACATTCAGTGCGAAGAACTTCTCGCGGCCTTGCAGTGCGCCCGCCAAGGCGCTGGCGCTCAAGGTGATGGGCAGGGCGAGTGAGAGCCACGGGAGTGCGGCCTGCAATTCGGCTTGCAGGCCTATGTCCCGCGGCGTGATGTTGCTGATCGCCAGCTGGCCGAGGGTCCACATCAAGAGTCCACCGATTGACCCCAAGATGCTGATGGCACAGAACGCTGTCCAAACGACGGCCGACCGCTCATGTGATGAGGCGCCCTCCAGTTGTGCGACACGCTGAGCGGTCGCCCGAGACATGCCAAAATCGAAGAGTCCGAAATACCCGAATATCGCCCATGTAATGGCCAGCACGCCATAGCGGTCAGTGCCGATGATCTCCAGAAACCTAGGGAGCGTCACCAGCGTTACTGCGAGGGGGATTAGCTGACCTGCGAGATTGTAGAGGGTATCACGGCGGATAGACATTGTTGGTCGGCTGTCAGTCTAGCCTCGTGGTCGCTGGGTTTCCCGTCGCGAGTTTCGGAAATAGGCGTTGAGAAACATGCCTAGGCCGACAGGATGGAAGCAGGCGAGTCCAGCATACAGCAGCCGCCAGGCAGCGGCCTGGAGCAGCGGGACGGGGAAGGGTGTGACGCGACCGCACGGTACCTTGGACGCCGTGTCGATCCGCTCGGGTATAAAGCCGCTATGCGCGAACAGGCTGGTCAGTCCCCGGCGGCTGAAAAAATTGAGGTGCCCCGGCGGGCTGATGTACATATCTCGCTGCCCCTGCAGCCGCGAAAGGGCAGAACCGAAGTGAGGTACCGCGATGGCAGCCAGTCCCCCTGGTCGCAGTACGGTGCTGAGGTGGTGGGCTACCGCCGCCGGGTCCGTGACATGTTCCAGAACCTGGCTCATCAGCACGACGTCGAACGTGTCCGCGTGCGCGGCAGCATAGGCGGCGTCGAACATGACCGGCTCGGGCTCGAACCCGACTACCTCGCGGAAAACTGCACGCGCGTCATGGTTTGGCTCACACGCAGCGACCGTGAATCCGCGTTCGCGGGCCGCACGGCTAAACGGGCCGAAGCCGGCTCCGACGTCCAGGAACCGGTTGCCCTGCGCTAGGTGGCGACAGGCGCCGATAATGCGCCGCGCGTCACCCGCGGCGTCAGGGTAGTACCGCCGGCCCGGTCTTTCAGCCTGCGCCGCCGTGAGATCGTTGCGGGATTGGCCGCGATAGTAGCATTCCACGGTGGCGGCATCGGGCCGGGGCCAGACGAAAGCACTACCGCAGGTCGAGCACTTGAGCACAGTAAAGGAGTCATGCTCAGTTTTTCGTGTCGTGTACTGGCGTGCGCCGGGCGCCCCGCAGACCAGACATTCCGCTGTAATGTGCATCTTCACCTTCGGTTTCTTCGGCGTTGCGACCGCGCTGGCAACACCTATACTTAAAGTTTAGTAAACCTATTGCCAAGCATGGCCGGCTCACCCACGTCGCTGGCGTGCGGCGAACGCATCGCGAGTGGCTGTTCCCCGGGGTGACCGCATCGCCAGCTAAAAACCCAATTTGGAAAGTATACTACCGAGGCCCTTCTCCGACGATCACGAGTCGGCCTTCGGACCTCCGCACACGATTGCCGCCGACTGAATCATGGAGATCGATAGACTTTCTGCGCAAGTCGCCCCGCGCCTCAATCCGCAGCGTCCGGTCAGCCAACGAACTGTCTGGATTTAGTCAATTGATTGATTAAAAAGCGAATATACCAGCGCCCGGGTATTGCCTAATCCCCCAAACAGGGCTATCGTCTACCCGCGAAACCACCGCGCGGGACATACGCCCCGCGACTGACGTGCAAAGCCCCTGCACCCAGGGCGATTTTACAAGTTGACGCGAGAACCCCATGGACCGCCAAGAAGCCACCAAATTCATGCTCGACTGCCTGCGGACCATGCTGGCCCGCAACGGCTCCGACCTCTTCATCACGGCGGACTTCCCGCCCGCCTGCAAGATCGACGGGCGCATGACGCCGCTCAGTGATCGCACCCTGAGCGGGGTGCAGACCAGCGTGCTCGTGCGTGCCATCATGAACGACCGCCAGGTGCGCGATTACGAGGCCCACAAGGAGTGTAATTTTGCCATCAGCCCCCAGGGTATCGGACGCTTCCGCGTCAACGCCTTCATCCAGCAGGGGCTCTCGGGCGCGGTCCTGCGCACCATCACGAGCAGCATCCCGGAGCTGGACGACCTGAATCTCCCGCCGGTGCTCAAGGACCTGATCATGACCAAGCGGGGCCTGATCCTGGTGGTCGGGGGCACCGGTTCGGGTAAGTCGACCTCGCTCGCGGCCATGATCGGGCACCGCAACAAGAACAGTTACGGCCACATCATCACCATCGAGGACCCGGTGGAGTATGTCCATCCGCACCGCAACTGCCTGATCACGCAGCGCGAAGTGGGGGTCGACACCGAAAGCTGGGACGCCGCCCTGATGAACACCCTGCGTCAGGCCCCGGACGTGATCCTGATCGGGGAGATCCGCGCCCGCGAGACCATGGAGCACGCCATCAACTTTGCCGAGACCGGCCACCTGTGCCTGTCCACCCTGCACGCCAACAGCGCCAACCAGGCCCTGGACCGGATCATCAATCTGTTCCCCGAGGAGCGCCGGGTCCAACTGCTGATGGACCTGTCCCTGAACCTCAAGGCGGTCATCTCCCAGCGGCTCCTGCCCTGCAGCAGCGGCGGACGCATCGCCGCGATCGAGATCATGATCAACTCGCCCCTGATCCAGGACCTGATTTTCAAGGGTGACGTGCACGGCATCAAGGGCATTATGAAGAAGTCCCGGGAACTGGGGATGCAGACCTTCGACATGGCCCTGTTCGCACTCTACGAGGCGGGCAAGATCAGCTATGAGGACGCCCTGCGCAGCGCGGATTCAATGAACGAACTGCGCCTCGCCATTAAGCTGGAGGGTCACGAGGCCCAGGGCCGGGATATGTTCGCGGACGTGGAAGGATATTCGATCGTCAAGGACGGCGAGGATTTGATCCCCGACGTTCCCCTCTTTGGCGCCCCCCCGCCCCCCAGGCCGGCGGCGGCGCCGGGCGCAACGAGCGAGACGAGCGGCGGCGTGCCCTTCGGCCAGCCCGAGACCAGCACCGGCCTGGCGGTGGAGACGACCGGTCCGGCGTTGGTCTACCAGGCGGGGGTCCGCAAAGAGCGGACCAACTGAAGCCTGCACGCCGACCCACCCGGCTGGCCGCCGCGGTCCTGAACCGGAGACGCCCGATTGGATATCGCCCCCTATCTCGAAATGATGGTCCGGCACGAGGCCTCGGACCTGTTCTTTACCCCGGGCTCGCCGGTCAGGATCAAGATCGAGGGGATCATCCGTCCGATCGGTGAGAGTCCGGCCTCACCGGAGTTTTGTCGTGAGGCGGTGCTGTCGATCCTGGACGCGGACAAGGCAAGCGCCTTCGCGACCGAGTGGGAGGTGGATTTCGCCATTGCCCTGGGGGACCGGGCACGCTTCCGGGTCAATGCCTTCCACCAACGCGGGGAGGCGGCCATGGTGCTGCGCTACATCCGCGCGAGCATCCCCACCGCGGCGGAGTTGGGCCTGCCGCCGATCCTGCCCAAGCTTATGACGCACAAACGCGGGATCATCCTGATGGTCGGGTCGACCGGGTCCGGCAAGTCCACCACCCTGGCGGCGATGATCGATGCCCGCAACGCCGCCGCCCCCGGTCATATCCTCACCATCGAGGACCCGGTGGAGTTCGTGCACCCCCACAAGCAGTGCATCGTCAACCAGCGCGAGGTCGGGGTCGATACCAAGAGCTACGCGGCCGCCCTGAAGAGCTCGCTGCGCGAGGCCCCGGACGTGATCCTGATCGGGGAGATCCGCACCCGCGAGACCATGGAGGCGGCCATCGAGTTGGCCGGCACCGGGCACCTGGCCATCTCCACCCTGCACGCCAACAATGCCCACCAGGCGCTGGAGCGCGTCATCAACATGTTTCCCCAGGAGTTGCACAAGACCCTGTTCCTGGATCTCTCCATCAACATGCGCGCCATCGTCTCGCAGCGCCTGGTGCGCACCGTGAGCGGCAAGCGCTCCGCCGCCATCGAGGTGCTGGTCAACACCCCGCACATCGCCGATCTGATCCGCGACGGACGGGTGGACGAGGTCAGTGAGGCGATGCAGGGCAGTAGCGAGGACGGCATGAAGACCTTCGACGACGCCCTGCTCGAGCTCTTTCACGCCGGGACCATCAGCTTCAGCGAGGCCCTGGCCAATGCCGACTCGGGCCCCAATCTCGAGGCCAAGATCAACTTCGCCTAGAACTTGAATTGCAGGCCGCGCATCCGATCGCGGAAATCGTTGTTGACCGACTCGATGTCCTGGTCACTGGCGATGACCTTGGGGATCAGGATGACGATGAGTTCGGTCCGCTTCGAGCCCTTCCCGCGCGTCCCGAACAGGGGGCCGGCGACGGGCACGTCGTAGAGGCCCGGTATGCCGGACTTCGCGTCGGAACGGGAGTCCTCTATCAGGCCACCCAGGACCACCGCCTGATTGGAACGGACCGCAACCGTACTCGTGATCTGGCGCAATCCAAAGGTAGGGTTGTTGGGCGAATCGGAAGCGACCTTGTTGCTGACCTCCTGGAAGATACCCATCTGCACCAGCCCGCCGGGGGTCACGCGCGGTTTGACCTTGAGTTTGACGCCGACCTTCTTGTACTCATAACTGTTGAGGATATTGGAGTTGGCCTGGATCGCCTGCTGCTGCTGGGTCTGCACCGGGACTTCTTGACCAACCTCGATATTGGCTTCCTGATTATCGATCACCATGACGGACGGCGAAGACAGGACGTTGACCAGACCCTGGCTGGCGAGCGCGTGGAGATTGGCAATCAGCCGCCCCGGATTGGCGACGATGGCCCAATTGAAGCCCGGGAAGGTCCGGCCGAGGGCCTTCGCCGCCTCGGTGGCCGTCGTCGCCGCCGTGCTCCCGGTCGTAGCGCCGGTCGTGGTGTCCGTCGTGAGGGGGGTCACGGCGTTGCGGTTGGTCGTGACGCCGTCCAGGGAAAAATCACTCTTGTAACCATCGCTGGCGTGCGCGAGCAGGTTCCAGGAGATCCCATACTTGAGATCTCCAGTCAGGGTGATCTCGATGATGGTCGCCTCCACCAGCACCTGCAGCGGGACTATGTCGAGTTGCTTGAGCGCATCCAGGATCTTTTTGTAGTCCTTGGGGTTCGACCGCACCAGGATCGAGTTGTTCGTCGCATCGGCGACGACGCTCACCTCCGAGCTGAGTTGAAAGGTGTGCGCCTGGGCGCTTTGGCCACCGGTCCCACCGACCCCGCCCGGTACCCCCTGCCCGCCGGACAAACCGCCGCCCGCGCCGCCGCTCTTGCCAAACCCGGTGCCGCTGCCGCCGGTGCTCCCGCCCAGGCCGCTGCCCATTTGCCCGATCACCGCGCGCGACCCGATGCTCGAGGTGCCGAGCCCCGGGGCGACGCCGCCCGTGGATTGCTTTTTCTCTTTGCCCTCGCCGGCGAAGAGCTTGGAGAGCACGTCCGCCAGGTTCTCGGCATTGCCGTGCTTGACCCGGTAAACGAAGAGCTTCTCCGCGGCGCTGCCGCTCGCCTCCGCCATGTCCAGGCGCTCGATCCAGTTGCGCGCCTGTTGGATATAGCGCTCCTGCGGCGAGATCACCATCAGGCTGTTGGAACTCTCCACCGGGATGAAGCGGAACAGGCCCTTCATAGGGTTTCCCGAGTCGTCGGCCAGCAGCCCCTCCAGTTGCGTCACGACCTCGTTGGCCTTGGCGTATTCGAGCACGAAGAAGCCGACCGAGAGACCCTTCATCCAGTCCACGTCGAACACCTTGATGGTGTCGATGAGATTGCCCATCTCCGGGCTGGTGCCGGCGACCAGGAGCAGGTTGCGCAGTGTATCCACACGCACGACGCTGCCCTCCGGGGCCAGCGGCTGGAGGATGCGGCTCATCTCGTCCGCGCTGATGTACTGGAGCGGGATGACCTGGATGCTGTAGCCCGGGGGCAGGGGGCGGGTCGACTCACCGAGTTGCGGGACCAGATTGCCCTGGACCGCGTTGGCGATGGGGACCACCTCATAGGTCCCGGACTTGTAGACGATCGCCGCGTTGTTCATGCGCAGCAGCGTCTCCAGGGTCGGGATCAGGTGCTCGCGCCGCAGCGGCCGGCCGGTCTGAAGCGACGCCACGCCCTGGACCGCCGGGCTGAGCACATAGTTCACCTGCAGCAGGTCGCCCAGGATGACCTTAACGACCTCGCGGATATCCGTGCCGTCGAAGTTCAGCGTCACGTCGCCGGGGGTGGTATCCACGCTGGGGCCTGCGACCCGCCGCACGAAGCTGCCGGTCCCCCGCTGCACCGAGTCCACCGCCTTCGTGGTGTTCTTGTCATCGGACAGGTTGATGCCGGAGTCCTCGACGAGCCCGGCCGTCGGGGCCCCGGACGCGGTGGTCCCGGTCCGCCCGGCGGTCAGGTGGCCGCTGGCGGAGCCGACCTTGATCGTCGGGTCCCAATAGCCGCGCTCGCAGCCGGTGAGTCCCAGAACCAACAGGGTTAGGATCGATGCGGCCAGGGCGGGGCGCCCCGGCCGACGGCTACTGCGGCCGTTGCGGTGCTGGTTTTCGTCCATTCGGTCTCGGTTGGGGCGGCTTCGGCGGCGCGACCCGCTGGTCTGCGCCCGCCGCCTGTTTGCGTTGGGGTTCGCGCGACGGCGGCTTCATCTGGCCCGGTGCCGCGGGGTTGGGGCGCCCGGCGGGGTTGGGACGCGCGGCAGCGGGGGTGGGGGCGGCGGGCGGCAAACCTGGCGTCTGCGAGAAATCCCGTAATAGTAACTCATTTGTCTCCCCCTGTCGCTCAAACACGACGCGATCGGCCAGGATGGCCTTGACCGACCAGCCGGCTTGCTCGTCCCCGAGCCGCAGGCGTTTGATCTGGGGTGCGCTGGGGTCGGTGACCCAGGCCGAGGTCACCCCGGGGGAGATCAGGACCGCACTCAGATCCAGGCCCTCCAATGAGCCGTCGGGCATTGCCTCGGGCTCGGGTGTCGGCTCGTCCGTCGGTGGCGGCGCCGGTTTGCGCTGGGGCCGGAACAGTGGCCGCTCGGTGACCGATGCGTAGGTCTCTTTGGCCTCCGGCGGGGCCGGCGTCGTCAGTGACGCGTCGGCCGCGGCGCCCGGATCCGCTACGGCACCCTGGTCCGCCCCGGGGGGGCCGACCGGCGACAGCGGGCGCGGCCAGTCCCGCCACTGCAGCACCAGGACGCCCGCCAGCGCAAGGACCACCAGGAGGGCCGCGGCCTTGATCACACCTTACCCCCGAGGGCGAACCCAAAGACGTCCAGGCGCACGGTCAATTCACCGGCCTCATTGGTCTGCGGGCGCCGGGGGCGGGCGCGTCCTGCCTGTTCGGGCAGCTCCGCACGGGCGGAGGAGCGCACCGAGACCTGCTCGACGAACAGGAAGGGGCGTGCCTGATCGAGCTCATAGAGAATCTCGAGCAGGGTGTCGGTGGCGCCTTGGATCTGGACCCGCAGGCGCACCCGCGCCGGCTGTTCGGCCTTCTCCTCGGGCAGCAACTGGGTGCTGATCAGGCGGCCGTGGGCGGCGGTGACGATGTCCTGCACCTTGCGTGTCAGTTCCGCGCCGGCCAGGTCCGGGGTGGGGGCATCGAAATAAAAGGCTTTGAAATCTTCGTTGCTGTTGACCTGCTCCAGTTCGGCGCGCAATCCGGGCAGGGTGGCAATGAGGCGCTGGTAGCGCCCGAGTTGCTCCGAGCCGGCGGCGATGGCGTCGCCGAGCCGCCGGCTTTCCCCCAGCCAGGGGATGGCAATGGCGGCGATGAGCAGGCCGGGGAGCAGGATCGCCGCACCCCAGACGAGTACACAGTAGCGCTTGGTGGGGTTGGCCTGGGTCATGGCGGGGCGGGCTCGGCACGCTTGTAGTTGAAGGCGAGGTTGAAGCGTTCCTTGCCGGTCTGGGCCACCTGGGTCACCGGGGAGCGGAACGACACCCCGGTGATCCCCGGGGCGCCCTCCAGGAGGCCGATCAGGGCCGTGGCCCGACCGGACTCACCGCGCACCTGGACCTCGCCGTTCTGGTATTCGAGGCTTTGCACCCAGGTGTCGTCGGGGATCCGTTCGGTCAATTCCCGCAACATATCGAGCATGCGCGGCAGTTCCCATTTCTGGCGCAGGACCTCGGTACTGCCGCGCCGCGCCCGCTCCAGTTCCTGGCGGACCTCATCCACCTGCACCGCCTGGGTGCGCGCCTTACGCACCTCGGACTCCAGGGTCTCCAGGGTGCGCGAGCGCTGCCACAGGGGCGTGACCAGTACCCCCGCACCCAGGAGCAGGATCAGGGCCAGGAGCACCTTGCCCGGATCGAGCAGCGGCTGACGGCGGCGCGGGCGCTCGGCCAGGGGCAGGAGATTGGCCTGGGGCCAGGCCCCCTCCCAGGTGACCTGATCCACTGGGGACCCGGCCTCGCGCAGGCGCTTGAGCCAGCCCTCCACCAGGTCGCGCCGGGTCAGGGCCAGGTCCAGTGTGAGGCGCGCCTCGCCCTTGCCGCCGCCGACCACGCGCGAGTCATAGACCACCTGCTCCGGCCGAAAGGGCGAGAGCCGGTCCAACTCATAGCGCAGGACGGTCGCCAGATTGTCGCGGACCTGGGCCGGCAGCGAGGTGCGGCGGGTCAACACGGCAGTCGCCGGCAGCAGCAGGATGGTCCGGCGATGCTGATCCTTGGAACGGTCGGCCAGGACCCCGGGCAGCGGCTCCCGCCCGCCGACATCGAGGGTTCCCAGGGCCTCTCGGGCCTCCCCCGCGATCCACTCCAGGTGGGCACTGGGACCGTCCGCACGGATGACCAGGCGCCGATCGCGCCGCGCCAGGTAGCGCCGCACGAGCGTCGGCAGACAGGCGATGAAGCGCTCGCCGGACGGGCGCGGGGCGCCGGCCCAAGAGCGTCGCGCGAGCCCGCCCCAGGGTCGTTTCAGAACATCGATCAGGGCCATGGAACGAATACCGATTTAGCCTGAAGAGGGGACTTGTCCACCGGCGCGAAAACGCCTGCGCAGTGTAAGTCGCGCGCCCCGCCGGGCGCCAGTCAGCCGTTGGGCGCACCGCTCGGGGTCGGCGGCGGCGCCGCCACCAGCCCGAAGCGCCGCCACCGCACCTGGTAGGGCGGGTTCTGGCCGGGGGAGATGCTCACCAGGGCCTCCATGGTCCGCGCCGTCGCCGCTCCCTGCTCCTTGATCTGGATGCGGTAGATGGGTCCGCCGCGGTTGAACTCGCGCGGCGCCTGGGCGCCCGGTACCACCGGGCCATCGCGTTGTTCGACCTGGAGTTGGGCGTCCGCAAGCGCGATGCCCTGTTGGGCGGCGATCACGGCCGCCGAGGCGAAGGTGGGGTCCACCACGTCGCCTTCGGTATCGACCGTCACCTCCTGGGCCAGGTGCTGGTAGACCTCGCGGTTGACCCCCAAGACCTGCTGCAACTCCTCCACCGCGACGAAGGGGGCGTTCTTGGGCCCCAGCGCCCGCCCGGCGCTCTCGTATTCGCTGGCCTCGGCACCGTTCAGGAGCTTGAGGTCATCCTCGTCGCGCCAGTCGACGATGGCGTCGGCGATGGCCTGCGCCTCCTGCTCCTGCGCCCCCAGCGCCTCGAGCAGCGCGGCCAGGACATTCGCGGGCGCCTCGTTCAGATTGATCCGGGACTGCTCGTTGAACACGGCGATGGACAGCGCGTTGCCGTCGAAATCCCAGGGCCGGGGCGACCCGTCGGGGACCCAATCCGGCGTTTGCGCGGCGTCATCGGCCGCCGCCATGTCACCCGTGCCGCCCTGCCGGGCGCTTCCCTGGCCGACATTTTCCGCGGGCGGCGGGGCCATAAAGCTAAAGATGGCATAGGTGATTGCCGCATCCGCCGAGGCGCCGAAGCGAGCCTGCGCGATCAGGTTTTCCGTCAGCGCGGTCTCGGTGCGCCCGGCGGCGGTCATCCCCACCGCCATGACCGTCAGCAGGGTGAGGACCCAGAGGACCAGGACCAGGGCGATGCCGCGGCGCGCACCCCCGCGGTGCCTCAGGTGCGCAGGGCGGGTAGGGCGGGTAGGGCGACGATCAGGTCCGGCCATGTCTGGTCAACCGTGCTCAGGTGGATGCGGATCAGGGCTGGCGGCGCTGGTTGCTCCAGCCACTCCTTGTGCCAGGCGGGGTCATTCTCCCCCGCCAAGACCCCGTAGTAATTGATTTGGATCTCCGCGACGCCCTCCAGCAGCAGGGTGCGCCCGAAGGCCCCGGCGGCCGCGTCCCGGTCCAGGGCCACCCCCCCCAGACCCATCTGCGCGCCCTCCGTGAGCGGCTCCCACTTCACCGTGCCCTCAAGGGTGCCCTCCAGCACCTGCGGGTGCATCAGCCAGCGGGTCAGGATCAGGGCGCGCTGCCGCCCGGCCCCCTCCACCTGCAGGCGCAGGATATAGACACCGGGGACCCCGACATGCTCGGACAGCGGGGCCGCATACTCCACGCGCTCGGCGTCGCCGGCGAACACCGGCAGCAGGGCGCCGTCGAACATCAGGCCGACCGGGCGCGCCTGTATCAGGGTGCGCAACAGGAAGCCGTGGGCGAGCCGCACGGCCCCGACGCGCTCCGCGGTGATATCGACCAGGTCCCAGGACCGGGTGCCCACCCGCAACCCGGCAAACAGCAACACCATGATCAGGGAGACCATCGCGAGCGCGATCAGCAACTCCACCAGAGTGAAGCCGCGCGCCGCACGCGCTCGTCGGGAATCAAGGTCGAACCGGACCTGCACGCTATTGCTCCCGCTCCCCCAGCCGCAGGGTGCTGAGCGTCAGGCGCCGCACCCGCGGGCCCTCCTGCCACAGGGCGGTCACCGTGACCCGATAGGCGGTCACCGCGGGCACCACGTCGGAGAGTCCCGAAGCCGTTGGTGTTTCGCCGAGCTCGACCGGGACAATGCCGATCTGCCAGGCGAAGCCGTCCTCCGGGTCGCCGGAGACCGGACCCTCCTTGAGCGGGATGGCGCTGCCCACCGCGGCCAGGCGCGCCTGCGCCAGCGCCACGGCGCGGCTGTACTGGGCCGTGGTGATGGTGGTGATGGTGGTGCGCGAGAAGATCTGCATCAAGACCCCGAGCGACACGGCCAGGATCGCGAAGGCGACCAGCACCTCCAGCAGCGAGAAGCCGGCCTGACGACGGCGGCTCACTCCCGTTCCCAGGGTGCCATGCGTACCCGGCCGGTGAGCCAGTTGACCCCGACCTGATAGCCCGCGCCCCCGTTCGCCGTGTCGCGCGTCAGGATGATGACCCCGCCGGTGGAACTGCCGTCCGGAAAGAAGCGCACGGCCCCGCGCCGATCGTCGAGCATCTCACGACTGGCCGCATTGAGCTTGACGTGCACCTGGCTGGGCAGGGAAAGGGTGCGCATGCCGGTGAGCGCGAAGGTGCGCTCCTGCACATCGACGACCAGCGCGGCATCCGCCCCGGTGCGGATGGCGCTCTCCCGGGCGAGCCGCAGGGCCGCCGCGGTGCGGCGCGCCGCGGCCTTGAGTTCGACCCCGGGAAAGGCCGCGGAGATCAGGGGCGGTACCGCCGTCAGCAACAGCGCGGCAATGGCCATGACCACCAGCAGCTCGACCATCGTGAAGCCGCGGCCACGGGCGACGCGCGGCACGCGGCCCCGGGGCGTACCGGACAAGGCGCCGCGGCCTCAGTCCCAGCTCTTCACGTCCGCGTTCTCGCCCTCGCCCCCCTCCCGGTTGTCCGCGCCCAGGGTCCAGATGTCGACCCCGCCGTGCTCGCCGGGGAACTTGTATTGGTACTCGAAGCCCCAGGGGTCTTTCGGCACATCGCCCTTCTTGAGATAGGGCCCGTTCCAGTTCGCGGCATTGCCGGGCTTCTTCACCAGGGCCTCCAGCCCCTCCTCCCCGGTCGGGTAACGCCCGGTCTCCAGCCGGTACAGGTCCATGGTAGCGCTCAGGTCCTCGATCTGCAGCCGCGCGGTCTTGGTCTTGGAAGACCCCAGGAACTTCATGACCTGCGGACCCACCAACCCGGCCAGGAGGCCCAGGATGGCGAGCACGACCAGGAGCTCGACCAGGGTGAAACCAGCGGTGCGCTTGGCACAGGACGGATACATCGCGAAACCTCCGAACCAACGAAACGATCCGGGCATTCTATGCCGACCAAGGTCGCGTGGCGAGTGATCGAGGCCCCCCGGTGCGGGAAAGCCATGGCGCCCCCGGCGGGACTCGGGGATAATCCGACGGCTTTTACCCAGGGGATTGTCGATGTTCAAGAACGCCAGGATCTATCGTCTCGGGGCACCCTTCGGCCGCGCCGCCGCGGAACTGGAGGCGGCGCTGGGGACCCGGCGGTTCCGCCCCTGCGGCCCGGTGGAGGTCGCCACCCTGGGCTGGTCGGCACCGCTCGGCGAGGACACCTCGGCCCTGGTGCATGGGGTGGGCGGCTGTCTGCTCCTGTGCCTGCGCAAGCAGGAGCGCCTGCTGCCGTCTTCCGCGGTCGCCGAGGCGGTGGACGAGCGCATCGCCGAGATCGAGGCCGGTGAGGCCCGCGACCTCAGCCGCTCGGAGCGCCGCGCGCTGCGCGAGCAGACCGTCACCGAGATGCTGCCGCGCGCCTTCACCCGCTCGCGCCGCACCCTGCTCTATATCGACACCGAGTCCGGTTGGCTGGTGGTCGATGCCGCCAGCGAGAAACAGGCCGAGGAGGCAATTTCGCTCCTGCGCCTGACGCTCGAGACCCTGCCGGTCAAGCCCCCGGCCCCCCGGCAGGCCCCCGCCGGCATCCTCACCGCCTGGCTGCTCACCGGCGAGGCCCCCGCCGATTTCATCCCCGCCGACGCCTGTGAACTGCGCGACAGCGAGGACAGCGCGAGCGTCATCCGCTGCAAAGGGCAGGATCTCGCCAGCGAGGAGATCCTGAACCACCTGCGGGCCGGCAAACAGGTCGTCAAACTGGCCCTGGACTGGGACGAGCGGCTCGCCTTCACCCTGGCCGACGACCTGTCGCTCAAGCGCCTGCGCGTCGGCGACGCCCTGCTCGACGAGATCGAGGACGGCGACGACCCGGCGGCGCGGCTCGACGCCGAGTTCGCGCTCATGGCCCTGCAACTGCGCGAGCTGTTCGTACGCCTGGACACGCTGTTCGGCCTGGTCGGCGAGCCGGCCTAGTCGCAGCGCCTTGAGTACCGTGGCGCCGGTGAACCAGCCTGACGAACCGCGGGCGCCCGCCGGGGAGGCCCCGCACCGGCGCCGCCCGGTGCGCAGCTTTGTGCTGCGCCAGGGCCGACTCACGGTGGCGCAGGAGCGGGCCTTTGTGGACCTGTGGCCACGTTATGGGGTGGACTGGGCGCCCGGGACGCCGCTCGACCTCGCGGCCCTGTTCGGCAATGGGCGGGCGGTGGTGCTGGAGATCGGCTTCGGCAACGGGGACAGCCTGGCAGCGATGGCGGCGGCCGAACCGCTGCGCAACTGGCTGGGGGTGGAGGTCCATGGACCCGGGGTGGGCCATCTGCTGCTGGAGACCGAGCGGCGCGGGCTTATCAACCTGCGGGTGGTCCGCCACGATGCCGTGGAACTGCTCGCCGGGGGGCTGCCGCCCGCATCGCTCGCGCGGGTCCAGCTCTTTTTTCCGGACCCCTGGCCCAAGCAGCGCCACCATAAGCGCCGCATCCTGACCCCCGCCTTTCTCGGCCTGCTGGCGCGCGCGCTGGTGCCGGGCGGGGTCTTCCACGCGGCCACCGATTGGGAACCCTACGCGACACAGATGCTCGCGGTGCTGGAGGCCCCGGGCTCGCCGTTCGTGAACACCGCGGGGCCGGGCCGCTTCGCGCAACGCCCCGCCACCCGCCCCCTGACCCGCTTCGAGCAGCGGGGCGAGCGCCTCGGGCATCAGGTCCGCGACCTGGTGTGGCGGCGCCGCTGACCCTAGTTGAGGAGCAGTTATCCACAGATGAACACAGATGAACACAGATGAATAAAAGTTATTACATATTATTCATTGATTTGCGCTTAGCCAGGGACTTACCTTGCCGGTGATTGTGACAATAGCGACAAAAATATGATAAATGGAAGAAAATCTGTGTTCATCTGTGTCCATCTGTGGATTTTAGGCTGATGGGCGCCCTGCGCTTGGAGGCGGTGCGTCCGCGGGTCCTGGCCCCGGTGAACCTGAGCCTGGCGGCGGGTGAGTTGGTCTTCATCTGCGGCCCCTCGGGTTCCGGCAAGAGCCTGCTGCTGCGTGCCGTGGCGGACCTGGACCCCCACGCGGGAGAGGTCTGGCTGGGGAGCGAGGCACGCTCGACCATGGCCCCGGCCCGCTGGCGGCGACGGGTCGGGCTCTTGCCCGCGGAGGCCTTCTGGTGGGCGGATGCGGTCGGCGAGCACTTCCCTGCGACCACCGGGCGCGTGCAAGACGTGGGCGAACGGGTCGCACCAGGGTCCGCGGACGGGGGGCTCGATGGCCTGCTCGCCGCCCTTGGCTTCGCGCCGGATGTACTGGACTGGTCGGTCGCGCGCCTCTCCACCGGTGAGCGCCAGCGCCTGGCCCTGGCGCGGCTGCTGGCCCAGCGGCCGGAGGCCCTGCTGCTGGACGAGGCCACGGCCAACCTGGACCCGAGCAACCGCGAACGGGTGGAACTGGTGACGGCGGCCTATCGCGCCGGTCAGGCCGCGGCGGTCCTCTGGGTGAGCCATGACCCGGAGCAGCGCGAGCGCCTCGGCGGGCGGCAATTCGGTATCCGGGATGGGCGCCTGGGGCAGACCGAAACGGTGAGCGCGGGTCCCGCCCGCCTGGACGATCGGCGATGAGTCTGGTCCTGCTCACCCCCTTCGACTTGGCCCTGGCGGCCGTCCTGGTGCTGTTGCTGGCGGCCATGTCCTGGTACCTGCACCTGGGGGTGGAGCGGCGCCTGCTGATCGCGGCGGCGCGCAGCACGGTGCAATTGATGCTCGTGGGGCTGGTGCTCAAGGCCCTGTTTGCGCAGACCAATCCCTGGCTGATCGGGCTCATGGCGCTGTTTATGCTGGCGGTCGCCGGGATCGAGGTCCTGCAGCGCCAGAAGCGCCGCTTCCGCGGGCCCTGGGGCTACGGGATCGGGGCGGTCTCCATGTTCATCTCCTCCTTCAGCGTCCTGTTCCTGACGCTGACCCTGATCATCCGGGTGGAGCCCTGGTATCAGCCCCAATACCTGATCCCGCTTTTGGGTATGCTGCTGGGCAATACCATGAGCGGTGCGGCGATCGCGCTGGACACCCTGACGCGCGGCGCCTGGGACGCGCGCGGGCGCATCGAGGCGCGGCTGCTGGCCGGGGGCACCTGGGATCAGGCCATCGCGTCGCTGCGGCGGGACTCGCTGCGCGCCGGGCTGATCCCGATCGTCAACGCCATGGCCACCGCCGGCCTGGTCAGCCTGCCGGGGATGATGACCGGGCAGATCCTGGCCGGCAGCCCGCCCATGGAGGCGGCCAAGTACCAGCTCTTGATGATGTTCGTGATCTCCGCCGGGACCGGCCTGGGGTCGGTGGCGGCGGTGTGGCTCGGCTCCCGGCGGCTGTTCGATGAGCGCGAGCGGTTGCGCCTGGATCGGCTGCGCGACCAGGGACGCGACCGCGGGAACTAGGATCGCACCGCCGCAGTCACCGCCCCGTCGCTCCGGTCCTTTTTGGCGCATCGCTTCACCGGTAAAATCCCATTTCCAGTCGGATCATTGGTGCCGCCGCCGTGCGGCAACGGCAAGCCCCCACCCCTCGAGGACCTCCCGCGATGAAGCACTCACCACCAGCCGCCGCCCCAGCCCTGCTCCTCGTCGCCGCGCTGCTGGCGGCCGTCACGCCGGTCCAGGCCGGCCCGGACCGGCCCGCGGTCGGCAACGCGGCGGCGCCCCCGGCAAGTCCGGCGGCCGCGGCACCGCAAGACGCCGGTGAGTCCACGACGGGAGCGCCGCCGTCCCTGGAAAATACCTCCTGGTCGCCCGCGGCCTATCGTTCCGGCAAGGCCCTGGTCGAGATCGCCGCGGGCCCGCGTCCGGGCCGCTTCCGCTTCGAGGCGGGGCGGGTCGCCGGCACCGCGGGCTGCAACCAGCTCGGCGGCAGCTATACCCTGGCGGGGGCGAGCCTGACCTTCAAGGCGAATATGGCCTCCACGATGATGGCCTGTCCGGAGCCGCTGATGAAGCAGGACAAGGCGGTCGGCCTGGCCCTGACCCGGGTCGCCGCCTACCGACTGGACGGCGAACTGCTGGAGTTGCTGGACGCCGCGGGCGCGGTGCAGCTGCGCTTCGTGCGGCTCAAGCCCACCCCCCTGGTCGGGCAGGTCTGGCAGCTGACCGGCTACGACAACGGCAAAGAGGCCATCAGTTCGGCCCGCAACGGGACCGAGATCAGCCTGGAGTTCCGCGACGACGGCACCCTGGGCGGCTCCGACGGCTGCAATCGCTACATGAGCGGTTACACCCTGAGCGGCGCGGCCCTGACCATCGGCCCCCTGGCCAGCACCCGCATGGCGTGCAAGGGGCCCGAGGGGGCAGCGGAACAGGCCCGTGACTACGCGGCGGCCCTGGGCGCGGTGACCGGCTACCGCATCGACGGCGGCGAGTTGCTGCTCCTCACCGGCGCGGGCAAACCGGCCGCCCGCTACCGCACGGAGGTGGTCCGGCCGGTCGAGGTCGCGGCCGGCGGCGGCGCCCTCCCCAGCGGTACGCCTGACAGCGCGCAGACCCCGCAGCCGGCCCTGACGGCCCCCGCCGCAAGCACGGCTCCCCAGGGCGGCGCGGTCGGCGGCGGGGAGGCACCGCGGCGGAGCCTGCCGCCGACGCCGACGCCCTAAGATTCCTTGAGCAACGCCCATCTTCAGAGCGGCCCGAGGCTATATGGACAGGATTAACAGGATTTTTCCGGATCAACAGGATAAGAACGTCGCGACTCCAGTCATCGGCACTTCCGAAAATCCTGTTAATCCTGCGAAATCCTGTTAATCCTGTCTATTTATGATCAGCCGGTACCGATGTCGATGCTTGGTTTGCGGCCGGTGCTATGCGGATCGCGGGCGACACCGGATCGGCTACACTGGCGCCCCCGTTCCCGGTCGCGCGAGTCAATCGTCAACATGCATTGTTGGGCCCACAACTTTTTCGTCGTCATGGTGATCGCGCTCGGGACCCTGGGCATGATCGACGCCTGCGGGCAAAAGGGCCCCCTGTTCCTGCCGAAACCGGACGAACAACAGGCCCCGGCGAAGGGTGCGGAGGTGCCCAAGACGCCGGCCCCGACGCCGGTGCCGGCTCCGACTCAGGCGCCGGTTCCGACTCAGGCGCCGGCCCCGGCCCTGCCCCCGGCGTCCAACGCCGAACTGCTGGCATGGCCGGCGCAAAACCCGAGCGGCTGCACCGACGGGTGCTCGGGAGGAGCCAAGTAATGGACCATTTCAACTACCGCGACCACCTGCTCCACGCCGAGGACGTGCCGCTCACCGCCATCGCGCAACAGTTCGGCACCCCCTGCTATGTCTACTCCCGGGCGACGCTTGAGCGGCACTGGCACGCCTTCGACCGCGCCTTCCAGGGGCACCCGCACCTGATCTGTTTCGCGGTCAAGGCCAATGCCAACCTGGGGGTGCTGAGCGTTCTGGCGCGGCTCGGCTCCGGGTTCGACATCGTCTCGGTAGGCGAACTGGAGCGGGTGCTCGCGGCCGGGGGCGAGGCCGGCAAGGTCATCTTCTCGGGGGTCGGCAAGCGGGAGGACGAACTGCGCCGGGCGCTCGCGGTCGGCATCCGCTGCTTCAACGTGGAATCGGTGCCGGAGCTCGAGCGTCTCGACCGGGTGGCCGGGGACCTGGGTCTCATCGCGCCCGTCTCGCTGCGGGTCAACCCGGACGTGGACGCCCGCACCCACCCCTATATCGCCACCGGACTCAAAGAGAACAAGTTCGGGATCGACATCCGGGCGGCCGAGGCGGTCTACCGGCAGGCGGCGCGGCTGCCGCACCTGCGCGTCACCGGGATCGACTGCCACATCGGCTCCCAGCTCACCGATCTGGCCCCCTTCCTGGCCGCCCTGGAGCGGGTGCTGGCCCTCGCCGATCGGCTGGCGGCGGCCGGCATCCCCATCGCCCACCTGGACTTAGGCGGCGGGCTCGGCATCCGCTACCTGGGCGAACACCCGCCGGAGCCCGCCGCCTATGCCGCCGCCCTGCTCCATCGCCTGGGCGGCCGCGGCCACGAGATCATCCTGGAGCCGGGGCGCGCCATCGTCGGCAACGCCGGCATCCTGCTGACCCGCGTGGAATATCTGAAACCCACCGAGCACCGGCGCTTTGCCGTGGTGGACGCGGCGATGAACGACCTGCTGCGCCCCGCCCTCTACCAGGCGGTCCAGGACATCGTTCCGGTCCGCCTGGACAGCGCGGCCGACCCCGCCCGCTATGATCTCGTGGGACCGGTGTGCGAGACCGGGGACTTCCTGGGCAAGGACCGCCTGCTGGCCCTGGCGCCGGGCGATCTGCTGGCCGTGCGCGGCAGCGGGGCCTACGGGTTCAGCATGAGTTCCAACTACAACAGCCGGCCGCGCGCCGCCGAGGTCATGGTGGACGGCGGGCAGGCCCATCTGGTGCGGCGCCGGGAGAGCATCGCGGACCTGATGGCCGGGGAGTCCTTGCTGCCATGAAGCGCCGCCCCGAACCGGAACTCATGGAGGACGCCGAACAGGCCCTGGCCTATGCCCAGGCCGACTTCTCGGAATCCAACGCCCTCTTCATCAAGCTGCTCGGCCGGCTGGACCCCGCCCCCCTGCCCCGCGCCCGCGCGCTGGATCTCGGCTGCGGCCCGGCGGACATTGTCTGCCGTTTCCTGCGCGCCTGGCCGCAGGCCACCTGCGACGCACTGGACGGCTCCGCGGCCATGCTGGGGCACGCCAGGGCCGCACTGGACCGGCTGCCCGGGGTCGCCGCACGCGCCCGGCTGCTGTGCGAGGTCCTGCCCAGCCCCACGCTGCCCAAGGCCCACTACGACCTGATCCTGTCCAACAGCCTGCTCCACCAACTGCACAATCCCCAGGTGCTCTGGCAGGCGGTGCGGGCCGCCGCCGCCCCCGGCGCCCAGGTACTCATCATGGACCTGATGCGCCCGGCCTCCGCCGGTTGGGCCGAGGCCCTGGTGGCGACCTACGCGGCCGGCGAGCCCGAGGTCCTGCGCAGCGACTTCCGCAACTCGCTATTCGCCGCCTTCGAGCCCGCCGAGGTGGTGGACCAGTTGGCGCAGGCGGGCCTGAGCGCACTGGAGGTGGCGGTGGTGAGCGACCGGCATCTGGCGGTCTTCGGCCGTATGGAAGAAGAGAATTTGTCCGCAAATGAACGCAAATGAACGCAAATTAATCAGTTATGGCCTGGCTTCCGACATCGCCGCCGCAATGACCGAACTCCACAAGACCCATCAGCCCGCGAGTTAAACCATGCGCGCTCAGCCCTGTTCCTCTTTTTTGCGTTCATTTGCGTTCATTTGCGGACAAACAATTTGATGAAGCTGCGGTTTACCAAGATGCACGGCCTGGGCAACGACTTCGTCGTCATCGACGCCGTGCGCCAGGTGGTCGAACTCGACACCGCGGCCATCCGTCAGTTGGCGGATCGGCACCGCGGCATCGGTTGCGACCAGGTGCTGCTGGTGGAGCGCCCGCGGTTGCCCGGCACCGCCTTCCACTACCGGATCTTCAACGCCGACGGGTCCGAGGTGGAGCAATGCGGCAACGGCGCCCGCTGCTTCGCCCGCTTCGTGCGCGACCAGGGGCTCTGCGACCAGACCGAGATCCCGGTCGGCACCGCCGCCGGTGCGATCCGTCTCTTCATCGAGCCCGACGGTCAGGTGCGGGTCGACATGGGGGTCCCGATCCTGGACCCGGCGCGCATCCCCTTCCTGGCGGATGCGCAGGCCCCGACCTACGACCTCGCGGTGGACGGCGAGACGCTCACCATCGGCGCTGTCTCCATGGGCAATCCCCATGCGGTGCTGCTGGTGGACGATACGGACAGGGCACCGGTGGCGCGGCTCGGCCCCCGCATCGAGTCCCACCCGCGCTTCCCTCGACGGGTGAACGTGGGCTTCATGCAGGTGCTGGCACCGGATCAGGTCCGGCTGCGCGTCTACGAGCGCGGCACCGGCGAGACCCTGGCCTGCGGGACCGGGGCCTGCGCGGCGGTCGTGAGCGGACGCACCCGCGGTCTGCTCGGGCCGCGGGTGCGGGTCAGCCTGCCCGGCGGGGACCTTGTGATAGAGTGGTCGGTCAACGGGGGAGCGGTCCAGATGACCGGGCCGGCACAACGGGTCTTCGAGGGGGAGATCGAGCGATGAGAAAGACAAAGGGCGAGGGGGGCGCGGCCGCGGCCGGGGCGAGCGAGGCCGCGATCACCGCAGGGCCCGCACCGGGGGAGGGCGCCGGGGCAACCGCGGCGGCGGCGGTCGCCGCCTATCTGCAGGGTCACCCGGACTACTTCGCGTCCAACCCGCAGATCCTGGCCGAGTTGCACATCCCCCACACCGCGGCCGGGGCGGCGGTCTCGCTGATCGAGCGCCAGGTCAGGGTGCTGCGCGCGCAACTCGACACCGAGCGCGGCCGACTGGCACAGCTCATCGCCCGCGCCCGCGAGTACGAGGCCTTCTCCGCCCGCCTGCACGCACTGGTGCTCGCCCTGATCACCGCCCCGGACCTTGCGCGGGTCAGCGCCGCCCTCCGGGAGGGCCTGACGCACGAGTTCAGCGCCCAGGCGGTCACCCTCAAGGTCTTCCCGGTAGACCCCGCGGCCGGGGACCCCGATCCCCTGGTCGCCGCCTTCCGGGACTTCCTCGAGCGCAAGCACGCCCTGTGCGGCCCGCTGGACGAGGCCAAGAACGCGGCCCTGTTCGGCGATCTGCCGGATCCCGCGGGCGAGCAGGTCCACTGCGCCGCCCTGATACCGATCCGCGCGAACGGACGCTGCGGCGTACTCGCCATCGGGGCCGCCGACCCCGACCGCTTCAAGCCCGACATGCGCACCGACCTCCTGGACCGCCTGGGCGAGATCGTGAGCTGCAAGCTGCAGATGCTGCCGCCTGAAGTGCCGAGCGCGGTGACGCCGCCGCCCCCGGCCCCCGCGAGCGAGGACGCGCCCAAGCCGACGCCGACCCGGCGCAAGCGCGCCAAGAAGACGGTCCCGGAATGAGCGAGCCGCAAGGCTGCCCCATTGCGCCCTTCCTCGCCCACCTGGCCCACGAGCGGCGCCTGGCCGAGCCGACGCTCTGCGCCTACCGCGCGGACCTGGAGCGGCTGACCGCCTGGCTGGACGCGGCCGGCGGCGCACCGGACGCCATCACCCGCCTGGACCAGCAGCAGATCCGCCGCTATGTCGCCTGGCGGCACCGCAACGGGGTCTGCGGGCGCACCCTGCAACGCGAACTGTCCAGCCTGCGCAGCCTCTATCGCTGGCTGCTGCGTGAGGGGCGCGCCCAGAACAACCCCGCGGTGGGCATCCGCGCCCCCAAGACGGCGCGCAAACTCCCCGCCACCCTGGACGCCGATCAGTTGTGCAACCTGCTCGACCGCCCGGTGGACGACCTGCTCGCCATCCGCGACACGGCCATGATCGAGCTCTTCTACTCGTCCGGGCTGCGCCTGGCCGAGCTGGTCAGCGTCAACTTAGGCGACATCGACATGGCCGACGCCATGCTCAGCGTCACCGGCAAGGGCGCCAAGACCAGGCGGGTCCCGGTCGGCGCCCAGGCGCGCGCGGCCGTGCAGCATTGGATGCGCGTACGCGCCAATCTGGCCGCGGGCGACGAACCCGCGCTCTTCGTCAGCAGCCGCGGCAGCCGCATCCACCCCCGCACGGTCCGCGCCCGGGTCGCCCAGTGGGCACAGGAACAGGGCGCCACCCGCAATGTGCACCCGCACCTGCTGCGCCACTCGTTCGCCAGCCACCTGCTGGAGTCGTCCGGGGACCTGCGCGCCGTCCAGGAACTGCTCGGGCACGCCGACATCAGCACCACCCAGATCTACACCCATCTCGACTTCCAGCATCTGGCCCAGGTTTATGACCAGGCGCATCCCAGGGCCAAGCGTAAGCCCTGACAAGGATACCGGGTTCACACGATCACCCGTTTCATCTCAGCGGCAATCCGGGTCAACGCAAAGTCCGTGGTCAGATCGGCCTTCTTGCGCTTGATCCCGGCGGCAACCCGGGCCGCGGCATCCAGGGCCGCGTTCAGCAACGGCGCCGGGGCCGTATCGACCCAGAAGCTCTCGTCGCTGATCTTACGTTTGACCTCGAACGGCACTAAGGCCGTGGCCACCTGGTCGTAGACGCTCGGCACCCGCTGTACCGAAAGGCCTCCGCCCTGCGCGGTGCGCTCCGCCACCAGTCGCCGACAGGCGTCGAGTTCCTTCCAGAAGTTGTCCTCGGCGTTCCCGAACTTCTGACGCCCGGTGATGAGCCCATAGGCGGTCCCGAGCGCCAACGCCGCCTGGGCGCGGCCGGATCGCTGGTTGTCCGCCTCCAGGTCGGTCACATGGGTCGTGAGTCGAAACTCCGTGTCCGCCATCTCCTGAAGTCGGGCGACAAAGGGCTCTGCATCGGCCTCGGTGACCATCGCAGACTCGTCAAGTTCGATCCCGGCCAGGCTATCCAGGTCGGCAATCAGCCGCGGCGCCCAGCCTTCGCCTTCCTGTATCGCGACAACAAAGGCCACGCACTCCAGGTCCAGCCCCTGCGGCCTGACGGCAATGCGGCGCACGCAACCGGGCTGCTCCCATCCCGCGCTCTGCCCCAGGATCGCGTCAAAGACCGGTTCCCCGTAGGTGGCGAACCGCAATGCCGGGCCAAGCGATTCGATACCCTCCTCGTACAGCCGCCGATCCGTGGTCAGTGCGGTCCCATCCACGATACCGGCAAGGCCCCGGAGCAACAGCGGCTCGCGCCCATTGCCCGTCAGGTTGACGGCACAGGCACACCCCAGGGCCTTCAGATAAGCGGAACCGGTCAGGACACCCCAGAGTCCATCCAAGGTGGCCGGCAACTGCACGGCCGCGTGCGCCTGCTCCAGGCGCTGATAGATCTCGTAGACCTCCTGCCCGGTCAGCTCGGTCTCGCGGATGCGCTGCTGACTGAAGGCAATCCGTTGGCGGGCCTGCGTCTCCAACTGCCCCTCAGTCACCTCGCCCGCCGCCAGCCGGCGGAAATCGTCCTCGGTGACCGGCAACATGGACACCTGTTGATCCCCGACCACGGCGATCATGCTGCCCAACCGATCGAGCAACCGGCCGTAGACGATCTCCTCGACCGAGCCCAGATAGCACAGGTTTTGAACGTGGATGTGCTCGTGTCGTTGGCCGATGCGATCGATCCGGCCGATCCGCTGCTCCACTTTGGCCGGATTCCACGGCAGGTCGAAATTGACGAGAAAATCGGCCGTCTGGAGGTTGAGACCCTCGGCCGCCGCGTCGGTGCAGACCAGGATGTCGATCTGACCGCGCAGGAAGCGCTGCTTGATCTCATCGCGCTCGGTGCCGATCAGCCGGCCGGTCGCGGGATCGGTGTATTGGCCCCCGCGGCCCGAGTAGGTCCCCACCAACAGCCGGGCCTCGGCTTGTCGCAGCCGCCGGACGATATCCTCCAGGGTGTCCCAGAACTGGGTAAAGATGACCGTCTGCCGGACCCGGCCGGGCCGCGCGGAATCCCTCCGTTGCTCCACATAGCCCAACAGGGCCTGGGTCTTGGACGAGGCCGGCGCGGCGTCGTACAGGCTGCCCGCCAGCATCCCGCTGAGCTTTTCCAACTCCCAACGGAGATCCGCCTCGCTGCGGTTCTTGAGCAACTGCTCGATAACCTCCGCGTCGCCCTCCTCCTGTTCCAGGTCCTCATCGCACTGGGACAGGTCGGGGACAGCGGCGGTCGCCGCGGCCCCCGGCGCGTCCAGCAGGTGTTCCAGGGTCCACTTGACCCGTTCGCGCCGCCGCCGCAGGGTCTCGCCGATGGCGTGCAGACTGGAGGCGAAGCGCCGCTGCAGAAAGCTCAGATAGAAGCCGGTGGAAACCCGCGCCTGTTGATCGTTGGCGGCGGCGACTTGCTGGGATAACTCCTGGGAATAGGATTGCAGGGCCTCGTAAGCCGCCTGCTCCTGCGGCGTGTATTGGATGCGCCGCATTGGCAGGATGTGCCGGTGCGCCAGGTTGGCCGTCAGCCGGCCCTGCTCCTGGTAGACCCGCAGCAGGGCGCGGTTGTGGCGCATCATCACCCGTGAGAGGGGCGCCGAGGCAAAGATGGCACGCAGCAGTTGCTTGAGACTTGCCCCCGTCGGCTGGATGCCCCGCGTCAGCCAGTTGTCATACTGGGTCCGGTTCGAGGGACTGAGCACCGTCTGGCGGACAAAGGTCGCCAACTCAGGGTCATGCCGCCCAATCGAGGCCAGCACCCGGCGCAGAAAACCCAGATCCTCGTCCGAAACCTTCTCGCCCTGCTGGATACGGCCCTGGATCTCGTAATATGCCTGGGTCAGGGACGGATCATCCTGGAAGGGGCCGACCCGCCGCGTCAGCCGAAACAGGTCATAGACCTCGATCGGGTCGAGTTGCATGGGTGTGGCGGTGGCGAGCCATAGTGCACGCGTCTGCGCTCGCAAGGTCTGGCTGACCGCCTGGTAAAGATCGCCATACTTGGGTTGCACCACCAGTCCGGCGGTGGAGTTGCTGCGGCGGGCATAGTGGGCCTCATCGACCAGGGCGATGTCCCAGGTCTGCGCCGCCAACTCCCGCCGGCGCTCCTTGCGGCGGACCAGCCCGGTGGAGACGATGACCAAGGCCGGCGCAAAGATCGACTTGGCCGGGATATGTTGCTCGATCGGGTACAGGTAGGCGTGCCGCACCTGAGGGCCGGAGAGCGCCCGCCCGAAAGGCAGGAAAAACTTGGTCGCCAACTCGCTCTGCCACTGTCGGGCCAGGCTCGCGGGCGGCGCGATCAACACCCGCCGCGCCAGTCCGGACAGGATCAGCGAGCGCAGGGCCAGGCCCGCCTCGATGGTCTTGCCCAGGCCGACCTCGTCGCACAGCAGGAAGCTATACGGGTAGGAGGCGATCAACCGGCGCGCCACGATGGCCTGGTGGGGCCAGGGCTCCACCGGGGCCGTGGCCATGCCGACGAAGCGGCCGTTGGGCATCCGCGGGGCCTCGCGCAGGATCGCAAACGCCAGCCACTCCCCCGCGGTCGGCCGCGTGACCTGCGGCGAGTGCGCGCTGGAGCCGTCGATCTCTTTCGGCTCAGCGACGTTGCTGCCGATCTCAATCAGTCGCTCGCGCACCGCCTGGGGCAGGTCCACCACATAGAGCCCCGGGTCCTGGTTGGCCCAGATGGCCTCGAAGTCGGCCGCGTAGCTGTCGGCCCTGGCCGCCTCGCGGGTGCCCCACCAGTCGCAGTGCACCCCGATGTTCTCGGCGTTGATCAAGAGCGCCGTGCGCGATTCGTTCAGGGACCCCTCGGCAAGCAGCCGGTTGCCCTCGCCGTCATGGAAGACGGCCCATTTCTCGTGGACATAGCCATCCTCGCGTGACTCGTAGGGAATGGCCGCGCCGGTCTTGCGATGGCGGCGCAGGGCCACACGGATCTCCAGACAGCCGGCCTTGAGCATCCCGGCGAGCAGACCCAGGCCGTTCGCGACCGACTCCGGCCCGTCCTGTGGCTCGGCGAGCGCCGCCAGCAGTGTCGCGGCGAGATGCCCGATGTCCTGGTGGTCGAGGATGATCTGGGCGTCCTTCGGGTCCAGGTCCGCGCCTGCCACCAACCGCACGCGCCCCTGGTGTTCGACCAATGCCGAGAATCCCTGGGAGGCCGCGGCGAGTGAGGTCGAACGGAAGTACCCCGCCACCCGGTCGTAGCGCCGACTCAGGCGCAGGACCGGGATATAGAAGTCCTGGAGCAGGTCGCTGGTGCTACTGCGGTAGCGCGGCTCCCAGTTGCGCTGCTTGAACGAATCGGGCTTGTCGGTGCTCGCCATGCTGAGATTCCCCGAATCAGAAAGCCAGGGCCTCAGGCGCTTGGACGAATAGTTCTTCGAGCTCAGGAAGGTGCCGGTGTTGACGCTTCATCTCGGCCCACACCGTGGTGTGGGGCGCCGTCCGAAACCCATTGCCCAGGCGCGCCAAGTCACCTGGCGAAGCGCCAGCTTCCCGTTGCTGGACGAATTCGCGCAGACATGCGCGGTAACCGCCGAAGGCATCGGCCCGCGCGGCGACTAAGAGGTCGCGCTCATTGAGCCGCAAGACCCTGATCGTGTACTCGGCACGCAGGTACTCCGGGGTCTCCGGGACGTGCAGGGGCGTCAGTTGGAAGGTATCGCGGAGATCCAGCATCAGGAAGTCGAACGGGTCCTCACGCCGCGGGTCGAGTAGGGCCGGTTTACCCGCGGCAGGCGGCACGACTGGCGCCTTCCGCGGGCGCGAAACGTCGATGAACTGCTGCGTGTCTTGATCGATGACAGCGAACTGATTGTTCTTCGGACCATTGCAGGGTCCGCAAGCATACAGATAATTCCGCCAGACGAAAACCAACTCCGGATAGAGGTCCTTGGGACTGTGGTGCTCCACCTCGTCCGCCGGGGCGTCCTCGCAATACATGCAGCGCCCGAGCCCCCTGCACATACTGGTCAGGGTACTGCGCACGGCGGCAAAAGCGCGATTCTTCCTCTTGTTGCGGCTACTGAAGAGCGACTTGGCCGCCGCAACCCGGGCGGCATAGTTGCCCTGCCTGTCAACCTCGGCCTGGTATTGCTCCAGCAACCCGTTCGCCCGGGCGGGAAGCACTGCGTCCGGTATCCTGATCATAACTCAATCGACCCGCGCGGCGACGGTCGGCAGGGCAGCGCGGAGTTCCACCTGTTGCTTGCGCTCCGCCTCGTCCAGTCCCCTGACGAGCTCCTTGTTGTTCAACTGGGCCAAACGGTCGCGCATACCTTGTGCTGTCGGCGACCGGGTATTTGCCGTCTCCGCGCCGAAGGCATCGGTGCCGTAGGCGTCGAGCACGTTGCCGTAGACCACGCGCTTGAATTCATTGCCATCCAGCAATCGGGCCTTCTCATCGGTCCCGGAGCGGGGCAGCAGCAGGATCGAGCCGTGCTCCGCCGCCTGGCAGATCAGGGGGCTGTGGGTGGAGACGATGAACTGGATATTGGGGAAGTGTTCGCAGAGCCAGAATCCGATGCGCTTCTGCCAGGTCGGATGCAGATGGGCGTCGACCTCGTCGATGAGTACGACACCACCGGCCCACACTTTTTCAGGGTCATTCCAATCAAAGATCTGCCCCGGTCCAAACGCGAAGGAGAGTTGTCGAATCAGCTCAAAGGTCATGCTCAGGATCGAGCGGTACCCATCGCTAAGCTCCTGCACGGGAATCGACACCCCCGATGCGTCTGAAAAAACCACCTGCTTCGGCGTGATGTCTTTTAGTCGTACGCCCGACGGCAAGAAGCCATCCTGGTTGATGAATCGTTTTAACGGATCCAGTAGAACGTGAGCATCGTCCTGAAAAAGCCCCTCAGCGCGTAACCCGACCAGCCACTCCAACCCCTCCGTCAGTGCGATGCCTTCGCCATAAAGCGACAAGTGTCGATTTAGTCGAAGCAGGGTCCCCGATGTGGATTGCTCCACGCGCCCCACGCCCCCGGTAAAACGCCGAAACGGGCCGTATGAAGCCGCGAACCAGCCTCGTTCGCTGCCCCAAACGTGTCTGTTTGGGTCAGGTTTGCTTTTCAGCGGCTCAAATGAAGGGGCCTTCGTGTCGTCGTCTGCTCGCGCCAGTTTCAAGCCCAAAGGCAGAACGGTATCCGCGGCCGGCGTTGTTCCCTTCCCAGCAAAGCCGTCGAAATCTGGATTCCAGGCGATTCGTAGCTCGATCTCGCCTGCGTCGCAGCCATCACGCAACCAGGCATCCCAGGGCTGCCTTAACCCGTAGGATTCGCGCGGCCCCAGCAACGCGACAGCGATCGACTTCAATAGCGTCGACTTGCCTGCCCCATTATCGCCAAGTACCACATGCCAGCCCTTGGCCTTGTCCGCCGGTATGTCCCAGGTCAGCTCACGAATAGACTTGATGTTCTTTATGTGAATCTGGCGGATATGCATGACTCGAACCTCACCGGAAGGGCGATATGCCCCGCTTGTTCTCGTGACACCGCTTTGCGGTGTCACGCATGTGTCTGGCGCTCTGCGCCGGGACTTGGCAGCACACGCGGACCGCGTATCGAGACGACCCCATACTCAACTCTGCGTACCAGACCCCAGACCCCGCCGCACAGCGGCCGACACATGGGTGACACCGTAGAGCGGTGTCACCAGCGCAAAATCACGCCCGTCGTCCATCGATCTGGGCATCGTGGTCCCGATTGGAAAATCCATCGTCCACACGCTCGCTGGGGAGGGCATCCAACTCCAGCAGCAGGCCGTCCAGTTGGGCCTTGCGCGCGGCGGGCGGTGGCGCCGTCTGGTCCCGCTGTAAGGCCTGGGCCAGAACCTCGATCAGGTGAAGTTTGTCGCGGCGATCCAGGCCCATGATGGCCCGTTCGATCTCGGCTGTTTGCGGTTGCATGGGTGCTCTCCCGGTGTTGTCCGGCCCGAGTTTAGCGGATACCGGGGCACCCCGTGGGGCGACATGGTGCCGGAGCCGCGTAGGATGGACAGAGCGACAGCGATGCCCATCAACCCCCGCGCAAGCCGAAAAGGGCCATGCGCCCCTGGCGCTTGAGGTCCGGGGAGCGCGCCTCGGCGGCCCAGACCTCCAGGAGGTCGAGGATACGCTCGGCGCGTTCGGCGGCGTGCTCCTGGAGATAGGCGCGGGCGACCGGGATATCGCCCTCACGGTAGGCGGCGATCAGGCCCTGGAGGCGGTCCCAGTCGGTCTGGGGATCGGTCAGACGTGCACCGTGGCGCTCCTCCGGCAGGGCCAGGCGGAGCTTGGAGCCGGTGCGGACCAGGGGCGCCTGGTAACCTTCCGTGCCTTTGTCGCGGCCACGGGTACCGGCGGACTGGTTGATGCCGATCTCCCGGTCCTGGACCCGGTAACCGCCGGGCTTGGCGTCCAAGGCAATGCCCAAGGAGCGGGAGAGGTTCAGGATGTCGTCATAGGCGACCTCGGCCAGTTCCCAGATGCCGAAGATCGTCAGGGCCATGGCGGTCTCGCTGTCCAGGTCCTCCACCCGGACCTTGCCCTTGGTAATCTGACTGACCCGGCCCTGGGAGACCACGCGGCTCGCCTCGTTCATCGCCTTCACGGGGCTCACCAGGTCATCGCCGTCCTGCACCGGCCAGTGGGCCGAGAGGACCTGGAGCGCCTTGCCGTAGCTCGCGACCATCTCGTCCACCGGGTTCAGGCGCAGCGGCGCGAAGTCGGTGAGGCCCTGGCGGACGGCCGCCTCGATCTGGCGGCGGATGCCGGTCTGGCCGAAGGCGCTGTCCCAGATGGCGGTCTCGGTGCCCTGGGCCGGGCGCTTACGGCAGGACAGGAAGATGGAACTGGCGGCGGCGGCCAGGTCCTTTTGGTGGGTGGAGTTCTCGCCCTCGGACTCGACCGGGAAGCAGGCGGTGATGACCCAGCCGGCATCGATCAGCGAGCGGGTGAGGGTCTCCCAGGCGTCCTGGGACTTGTGATTGAACATCAGGGTGAAGAGGCCGTCGTCCTTCAGCGTGCGGCGGCACTCGCGGAAGATCTCGCCCATCATCCGCTCATAGGTCGCCTTGGCCTCGTCTGGTCCGCCGTCACGATGGGGGTTGGCGACCGCCTCGGCTTTTTTGTCGGTCAGACGCCGGTTGTAGACCCCGGGATAGAGGTCGCGCAGGGTGCGCCGCTGCCAGACATAGAAGTAATCGGACAGCTCCGCGTATTGCACGTTGTTGTAATACGGCGGGTCCATGCAGACCAGGTCCACCGATTCATCGGGAACCTGCGGGATATGTGCCCCGGTGCCATTGAGGATGGTGACCGGCGGCTTACCATCGGTCCCTTCCAGCACGGGGGCCACCAATTCAGCCAGGCCCTTGTAGGCATCGAGGACCTGCGACAGGCCCCAGGCGGCGCCCGAGTTGGGACCGGAAAAGACCATCTCACCAAAGGTCCATTTCAGCGAAAAGTCATGGCGGCCGAAGGTGCCAACAATAGCGCCTCGGCTAAAGTGCCACCGCGTCTGACGGCTGTTATAATCGACCCCCTTATCAATGACGAATTGCAGATAGGTCACGACCGCCCGACCGCGTTCGGGGCCTAACTCGGCCAAGATCTGTGGTTTGAGCAGGTTCAGGGTCTCGATCATTGTCAGGTGCCCGAGCAGTTGGCGCGGGGTGAACATGTCGAGCCAGTGGGTGATGCCGTAGCGTAACAGTCCATCGCGCTGGTCGCGGCGGTGGCCGGGCGGGATCTCCTCGGTCGGGATCAGACCCTGATCGTCCCAGGCATTCCACTTGGCCTGTAAACGACGCTGCGCCTCCTCCAACGCGTCGAGGTCGCGTTGATTCGGCGGGCGGAAATAGCGAACCTTGCTGGTCTTGATCTCGCCCTTGCGGGCGCCGCTGGTGTAGCGCAGGGGTTGGCCGTGGCTGTCGAGCTTGGGTTCCAGGCGGACGGCTACCACGGCGTAGAGTCGGTCCTGCCAGCCGTTGGGACAGTCCGCCATCGGCGTTGGGTGCTTGGCGACGGCGCGCGCCTGGCGCTTGATTTCCTCGCCGTCGATCGCCTGCTTACAGTGAACGCATTGGCCAGTGCCCCGATTGACGGTTGCCGCATTCGGGTCCTCGCCGTTGGGGCCACGGCCGTGTTTTACCTGATAGGTCTCAAAGCCGACCTTACCGCGCTCCGGGATGACTCGCACTCCCCACGCGTCGCTGGCATCCTTTGACAGCCAACAGGTGTTGAGCAGCGGCGCCTCGCCGCCGCAGTGTGGACAGGTGACTTGGCGGTTGTATAGAAACGCGTCCAGGACTTCTGTAAGAAAAGGTTCAGCTTCCTCCGGTGAGTCGGCGAACAGACGCTGTAAACGCGATAAATGCGGTTCGGCAATCGGCGATGGGGGAAACAGGTCGGCGATCTGATCGCGCATGTCCGCGAGCATGATTCGACCCCAACGCTCGATGTCGTCGTAAAGGGTCTTTCCATAACGCGCGGGATAGTCGAGCGTTGCATAAAGGATCGCGGTAGCGACCGGATTCAACTCGTTGGCAATGACGCGATGCCCAAGGCGGAGCGCCTCGAACGGGATCGATCCACCGCCAGACGTCGGATCGAGGACAGTGAAACCGGTCGCCGAATAGCTGGGTAGATGGGTGTATGCGCGAGGATAGAGATACTTGTCCTCAGGGGTGCGAATCTTGTGCCCGTTCTCGAATGCGATCCGTTCATTCGCCCATGCGGGGTCGGCCGTCGCCCTTTGGATGGGTAATAGTTGGTCGATCAGGGGGCAAAGCTCGGGCAACGGTTTGCACTCGGCCTCCCATCGCACCATCACGGGATCAGACCGCAGGTCGGGCTGAGCCTCCTGCAATCGCTCGATAATCCTGAGGTTTGCCTGACGGCGCACCTGTTCCTCCGCCAAGGCCCGCAAGACGGGATCATCGACCGGCAAGACCTCAGGTCCCGCCCTCGATTCGACCCGGTCCAACAGCTTGCCCGTCAGGGTCCAGGGCTCGCCATGGACCAATGCCTGAACGCGCTCGATGCCGAGCCGGCGGATGAAGGTCTCGGGGTCGGTCCCGGCCGGCAGCAGAGAGGAAAGGATGGCGGCGCGGCTCGCCGTCAGCGGCCGGCGCGCCCACCAGACATGCAGGCGGTTCACCGGCGGCTGGAGCCCGACGCTCTGCTCCCGCTGCGTCTCCGCCCCCACTTGGTGACAGGGAAATCCGGCCTCGATCAGGCGCTGATCCATCGTCAGTTGCTCCCTATGGCTGTGCATCAGTGGCCAGCGGAAAAGTCATCGCCGGTCCAGGTGTCGGTTTCGGGGGCTGGGTCGGGAAAATAGTGAGCAGCCTCAACCATCCGTTTGAGGCGTTCATTGAATTCGGGCGGCGGCGGCTCGTTCTTTGGGAGAATCTGGTCGTGAATGATGTCGGCGTGACCCAGGTAGGCCGCACGGCTGTCTTTCACGTCTGACCCGCATTCCCGGACGGCATGCGCCGTCAGGACGGCGAAACCCTTGAAGGTCCCAGAGAGGGTAATCGCCATAGAGCGGGCCTTACAGGCGTTTGCGTCCAGGGCCAGCAGGCGGTTTACGGAAACATCTTGCCGCCCACCTGGCGCCTTGAATGCGGACGGCTTCAGCTTTCCCCTCTTGTTGACGTAGTTGGGAAAAAAGATCGCACGCGCCAGCCGCTCTTCATCCGTAACAAAAAGCGGTAACGAATCCGGATGCTCTTCTTGCCCCAAGCGCGAAACCTTCAAATAATCCTTGGGGCTGGGCGAGGTCGGGAAACATCGAATCAAGAGCCATGACCACAAAATTCGGAATACTCGTATCAAGTGTGGCCTCTTGCATCTTGGTTCCAGTACGAGACTCCCAGAAGCTGCTGAAGCGCGTGGCGCCCAACTCCAAGGACAAAGCCTGATCCTCGGTCTCCCAGTCGAGTGTCAGGGTACCGTTGGGATTAGGGGTAATCTCCGGCGACGGAATATCAGCACGCAAGTCATTCAGCAGGAGGCGGGTATTGGCCACGCAAGACGCCGCAATGGGTTCGGCACCATAGGCGTCCCAGTTCGGCTCAAGCCGGGAAAGTGCATCCAGGAGCAACCAAGTGGCGATGCGGTCGCTGGGTTGGGTCAGCGTAGCGGCAGTCCCGCGCGGCGAATATTGAAACGGCATAAAGGTCGGGCGCCGCCGGCTCTCGGTGATGATCTGATATTCATAAATCGACGGCACCGCACTGCTCTCGGTCGCGATGTCCATCTGGTTGATTGCAATCGGCATCATGTTCGTTACCACCTATGCTTTATGCCGATGGGTTTGGTTCCATCCGATCGCGGATCTTGAGTGTGAGTTTCTCGAACCAGCCGTGGATAGCCGTGTGTGCTGCGTCGAGTGGGGCGAGTACTGCAGCAGTTGCCAATGGGATGTCGGCGCTCACCACATAGCTCATATCCATAACCGTGTCGGTGCTCGAGCGGTTGCCCAGCCGCCCTGCGGCAACCTGAAACGTCATGCTTGCGTTCTCGTCACCATCGATCGGTAACTGAATCGCTAATGTTGGGTAGATCCGGCCCGAGTCAGGGGCTAGCTCGATCAACCCCTCTGGTAGTCCGATCCTGATGCCGAGATCGTCGCGGATGAAGGCATAATTCGATGCCCCAGCACGAAGATCAGTATCGAAGAGATCGATGTAACGAAGTGCAACGCGCGAAAAACCCGTTGGCGGTTCATCGGCCGGCTTGGTATCCACCAGTGCCGCAACGGCCTCCTCCACTTGGGGACGCAACGCCGCCCAAGACCGATAGTTGGGAGGGCCGGCGTTGACGGTAAAAATACCATGACCAAGTTGGACGATGGGAAATCGGTCCTCCCCACGGCTGTAGCGGTAGAGCGGCTGATGTGCCAGGAGAAACATATCGTGGGGGACAAGCCGCTCCAGGTTGTGGAACCCCTGGGCGCGTAAGCGCTCCGTAAGCCTTTGAAACCATAAATCGAAAGCCACTGACTGACCACCGACGATGGGCGGGCCACCGGTCGTGCCGATCGTTGCTACGAGCCACTGCACCTCGACGATCAGCTCGACGAGGGGTGCTTTGTTGTAAGTGACAGTCTGCTCCATGGGGCGGTCCAGTTGTGCTGCTTGCCTGTTCTTTCGACAGGCGACGCGGTCGCCCCACATTGTAGTAGAGGACGGCATGGCTCGTCGCCGTGTGTTTATCTGGTTCTAAATTGAAGCGAATCCAGCTTGAAATCAAGCTGCGAGCCTCAGCCGCTCCAGCATCTCGGCAACGCCCTTGTCGTCCGCATGTCCCCCCAGCATGATCCGCAACCCGGAGAGCGCCCAGCGGTTGGCGATCGGGCCGAAACTGGTGGTCCGCGACAGCCAGTAGGCGGCCTCTTCACGGGTGAACTGGCGGACACGATAAGCGATCAGCTCCACTCGATCCAAGTCTTTGATGCGATCCTGCAAACGGAAGATCAGGGCGAGCTTGGCGCCGGCCTCCTCGTCCAGGGGCAGGTTGCCGCGGATACGCATCCCCTCGGCGGTGAGGTAGCGGGCAAGCTCCAGGGGGACCCCGGCCGGATCGGCGACGCCCTCGACGATGCGGATGTCCTCGAAGCCCTTGCCGAACGGCAGCAGTATCCCATCGGCGGTGGTTTCCATATGACTCTTTAGGCCGAGCGCTATTCCAGCAACACGATCACCCGTGCCAAAACCTCATCGACCAACGTCGATGGTGCGGATTCGATATAGCGTGCGCCACGGGCCTTCCAATCGACGGTGCGAGCCTGATTCGTCAGGACCACACCCTGCGTCGCGGTTCCCGAGCCCATCAAGGGCACTGCCCAAAGGTTGGTTCTGGCAAATCCGCCACCTTGCGTGATGGGGCATATCAAGGCGCCACCGTGTCTGTTGAATACCTCTGGGGATAGCACCAAGACCGGACGGGCGCCCTGTTGCTCGCTGCCCAGTGCGGGGTCCAACGTCAAGCGGACGATATCGCCGCGCTTGGGTGTTCGGCTCATATCGCCTCTTGTCCCAGGGGGCGGGCTCGCTCCCAGGCCTCGTCGGTCGGCAGCGGCTCATCCGGGGCCAGTCCGTCAAGCAACTGCGCCAGGGTGTAGGTCGGACGGGAGCAACTGGCAGGCTGAAGGACGATGCGGCGACCGTCCGTATCGATTTCCAGCCTGGCGCCTGCCTTCAAGCCGAACACCTCCAGCAAGGGGCTTGGTATCACGACTCCCAGGGAGCCATCCAGTTCACGCAGGATCGCGGTTGTCATGGTTCGTCTCCGGTCTGTGTCGGACTGGCCTTGTCGGCCTCTTGACCGATCGCCCTACTGTGAGGGATGTTGGTCCAGCGTCGGCCAAGCGAACAGTGTAGTCGTCGCGATCGTCACAATGCAACGAAGGCCCTGCCGTCCTGTATTCGCATTGCTCGGCGCCGGCGAGCGGTTGCAGCCTCGACTTGCCGGGATCGTCGCTCATGCCGCCAGCCGCAGCCGCTCCAGCATCTCGGCAACGCCCTTGTCGTCCGTATGTCCGCCCAGCATGGTCCGCAACCCGGAGAGTGCCCAGCGGTTGGCGATGGTCCCGAAACTGACGGTTCGCGACAGCCAGTAGGCGGCCTCTTCACGGGTGAACTGGCGGACGCGACGGGCGATGAGCTCCACCCGGTCCAGGTCCTTGATGCGGTCCTGGAGGCGGAAGATCAGGGCGAGCTTGGCGCCGGCCTCCTCGTCCAGGGGCAGGTTGCCGCGGATACGCATCCCCTCGGCGGTGAGGTAGCGGGCAAGTTCCAGGGGGACCCCGGCCGGATCGGTGACACCCTCGACGATGCGGCGCAGCAGCGGCAGGCAACGGTGCAGCGGCTCGCCGCAGAGGTTGCCGCGCTCGATCAGGACGGGGCGGGCGCGCCGACGCTGGCCGTCCGGCCCCGGGGCGCCCTCGTCCGGGTCGCGGTACTGGCGCTCCTTGACCACCAGCACGGGGACCGGGGCACCCTGCCATTGCGTAATGCGCAGTAGGAAGGGCGCCTTGGCGCTCTGTTTGGCAAGCCGCTCCGCGAGGTGTTTGGCGAGGTCGAAGGGTTCTTTTTTCTTGGCCATGGGTATCGTCGTTGCGACCGCCGGTAGACAGGAGGTCGAGGCTTCAGCCGGTCGACATCACAGCGACGCGGCCTTGGTCCGGCTAAAGCCTCGACCTCCAGTAGGGGAGGTCGAGGCGGCGACTGGAATGACAGTTGGAAATGCCGGTGGGATTCGGCACTAATGCCCTTTCAACGCGGCGATGAGCTTGCAGCCCTGCCGCGGTTCATTGATGACAATCTGGACCTCCGTGTCCTGGTCCTGGGTGGTTAAAGTCATTGCCGGGTCCAGCAGTTCGTCCAAGGCACGCACGTCATCGGGCTTGAGTCGATGCAGTTGCAGGGTGATCCGCCCGCCCGCGGGGAGCTTGAGTCCGCTGACCTCCAGGTAATCGATGGTAGAGGTGCCGCCGGTCTTATAGATTCCCGCGAGCCCTCGTAACAGCGGCAGGACCTTCTTGCGCGCCTCAACGCCGGAGAGCGACAGGGTTTCGTCCTTGGTGGTAACCCAGCCCCGCGTCGCGGCCTCGGTCCTGGTGACGACCTGGTAGTCCGGGCTGACGGTCTCCAGCACCCATTCGTTGGCCCCGCGCAGGACACCGGGGTCGAGGCTGGGGTCCTTGTCCGGGGCATGGACGTAGAGGTGGTTGGCCTTGACCAACTCGTCGATGGCGCGTCCGGTGTCCTGGACCGAGATGTCGCCGTGGGTCTGCGCCACCGCGTCGGCGATAGCGGAGACCGAGCAATAGCGGGCCTCGACGATGGCCTCATGGACCCACTTGCGCACTTGGGCGGCGTCCGGCTTGTCCACGGCAGTCCAGTTGCGCTGCTTGGCACCCTGGGGGGTAACCAGACTCCAGCCCGGCTCAGTGAGGTCGATCTGTAACGGGACCCGATCATAGTCTGGGCCCGTCTCGCGGGCGTGGAATTCGGCCGGCTGCTCCGCTGCGGCCGGCCCCATGCGGAAGAGGCACCAGGCGCCGTGGCCGATGCCGGCACGGACCAGGGTGTCGAAGATGCCCTTGTCCTCCAATACGGGCCAGTCACGGCGGCAGGCGAAGGCGCTGCGCAGGTCGGCGAGGGTCTGGTAATCCTTGTTCGCCGCGAAGAACAGCTTGACGGCGGCACCGGCGGTCGCGCTGTTGACGGCCAGTTCGGCGGTGACGAGCTTGCCGTCGGCCAGCAGGACCTCGCGGATACTCTCGATCACGGAGCGCCCGCCCTCGCCGCCCGCCGTACTGATCTCGTGGCGGATGATCTTGCCGCCCTGGCCCGGATACCAGAGGTTGCGGTACGCCTGGGTGACGACGGTCAGCAGGGCCTGCTCGCGCTCCTTGGTGTCACGGTTGAAGGTCTGGTCGCTCAAGACCGCCTCCGACAGGCCGTAGCCGGCCGGGTTGTGCTTGAGCGTGCGCCGCGCCAATACATCGATGCCGATGCTGTTCAGGCGCTCGCGCAGGTCCAGTGCACGGGTGGCGGCGTTGTCGAGCATGTCATCGCCGGGGCGGTGCTCGCCGGCCACCTCGACCGTGTCCGGCACCAGTAGAAATACCAGATTCTGGTGCAGGCGGGGCTTGTTGGGCCCCGCCTGGGTGATGAACTGCTCCGGCCGTATCGCCGGGCTATCCAGGGCGATCAGGGCCAGCGTTGGCCTGGTGCCCTGGTCGGGGATACGTTCGGCAAGCTCGACCTCGGCAATGACCTCGAAATTCAGCGTGCCGGGCTTTACCACCTTGCTTGAGGTCTCGTGGATGAGTTGATCGACACCCCTGGTGCCGCGCAGGGCGCGGCGGATGTCGGCCAGGACCCGGTTGATCGAGACGCCGGTGCTCGCGTAGTAGCGGCCTTCGGTCTCCGAGTAGCGCAGGTAATAGGCCTGGGAGCGCAGGGCGTCGAGGGCCGTCTCCACCTGGGGCGGGGTCATGCCCGGAAAGGCGGTGGCGAACAGTGCGTCCTGTTTGGCGATGCCGAAGACATTCGATCCAAGCCCGTCACCGAAGCCGGCCAGGCTGTGCAGGAAGACGGTCTTCCAGGCGTATTCGTGCAGCGGAAAGCCGTCCGGGTGGGGATTGGCGCGGTCGGCCAGGTCGGCGTTGCTGTGCTGTGCCTTGAGGTCGCCGCTGTCGGGGCCGCCGAGGTCGGCGTTGATGATCGGCATCAGCTCCGCACTCTCGGTGCGGCTCACCAGCTCGTCGGAGAGTCGTGGGTCGCGCAGGTCCAGGTGACAGGCATGGATCATGGGTGCGGGGGAGCGGCGGCGCCAGAGGTTGGCGACCGTGAGCGCCAGGACCCGCAGCACGCCGCGGGTCCCCTGGAAGCTCTCGACGGTGGCAAGTTTATCGGTGAGATAGTCGATCAGGGTTGGGTGAAAAGGATAGTGGGCGATCAGGCGCTCCCGATAGGTCTCCTGCCGGGCCTGCTCGGGTAGGAGCAAGGCGGTGCGCCGGTACATCTCCATGTAGGCGTCGGCCGTGGTGGCGGCGCCGTCCTGGTCGATGTGGACGAACAGGCGCCGCGCCAGCACGCGGGAGATCTCCTGGCCCCGGACCGGCACGACGGCGGTGGCGTCGCGCTGGACGACGCTGCGGACCTCTCCGTCCGCCGCGCGGGCAATCCCCAGCGCTTCGTCCTTCGATACGTCCTGGCCACGGGCCTTGGAGACCAGGTCCAGGATCATCGCGGTCTGGCGGGCGAAGGCGTCGCGCTGACTGGCCAGGGTCAGGATCACGGCGAGCCCCGTATGTTCCTTGGCATACTGGAAGAGCGACATCAGGAAGGTTGCGACGCTGGCGCGCCCGCCCGGCCGGGCGGCCTCGATGCGGGCCGCGTAGGCGGCCAGCTCGTCGAGCATGATCAGGACCTTGCGGCCCTTGAAGACGACATCGAAATACTCGTCCCCGGGGGAACCGAAGGAACTGGCACCGGGGCCGATGGCCTGATAGAGGGCCTCGCCGCCGACCTGGAAGGCGATCTCGCCCCACAGGGTATAGGGGATCAGCCGGGCGCCATGGGTCTCATGGATGGCGACCCGATCGCCCGCGATCCCGACCACCGTGACCTCGCCGGGGGCGAGCAGCAGGGCGGGATCGATCACGCCTTGGGCCGCCGCGGCGATGGCGGTGCCCTGGAAGGCCAGGTGGGTGGCGCCGATCAGGGTGTGGGTCTTGCCGCCCCCGAAGGCGCTTTCCATGCGCTGGATCGCCGGATAGGTCGCGTCCGTCCCGCCGAGCCGGCCGAAGCAGTTGCGCAGGACCGCACGCATACCCTCCGTGGGGTAGGTCCCCTCGCCGAAGAAGGCCAGCGGGTCGGTGTAGATGTTCTGGACCACATCGGGGGCGCCCCGGTAATGGTCGATGACCTGCATCAGGTTGGCGGTGAAGATCTCCGGGTTGAGGGTCCCGGCGAGCAGATCCGCGCGGGGCTGGCAGAATTCCAAAATCGACATCGGGGCGCTTCCTATCGAGGACCAATCGGCGCCCATGATGGTAACCAAGCGCGGCGGGCGCGTCGCGCCCCTTGTTGCGGGGCGGTCGCTCGGCGTGGGCTCGGGATCGCACCCGGGACAGGCCCAATTCTGGGATTGGGCTGGGCTTTACGCTATGCTCCCGCTGAACACACCGGAGGCAATGAAGAGCCATGGCCCCCTCACCCGTCCCCCCGCTCAGCCACGCCGACCGTCAGACTCTACTGGCCGCGCTCAGCGACACGCCCCAGTTCGCCACGGTCACCGGGCGCCAGACCCTGGTCCGCAACGCACTGGGCGGCTACCCGTTGAGCGGGCAGGTCCGCAAGAGCCTGGGCTGGCTCGACTGGGAGGGCAGCCCGCTGGTGGTGGCCGACCACCTGGTCGACCTGCTGGATGGCCAGGAGCCGGCCCCCGGGATCCCCGCGCTGGGACTCGTCGCCCAGGCCATCGAGCCCTTGGTCGGCGCGGCCCATCAGGGTCCCCTGGTCGCCCTGCGCCAACGCATGGGCTGGGGCGCTGACCCCGCACCCGCCCCGGCCGCGACCTGGCAGGACGAGCGCCCGCCGGGCGAGGTGGTGCACGAGCGCATCGTCGGCGAGGACACCTTGAAACCCATCGCCTACCTGCACAAGGCCCTGCGCGCCGCGGACGCGGTGGTGCGGGTCGCGGTCCGTCAGGGCAGCGGCCAATCGGTCAAGTGCGGCACCGGCTTCCTGGTCGCCCCCGACCTGATGCTGACCAACCACCACGTCATCCGCGACGCGGCCGAGGCCGCGGGCACCGAGGTCAGCTTCTTCTACGAGTTCGACATCGACGGGCGCCCGCGCGACGCGATCATCGTCGGCACCGCGGCGGACCGGCCGCTGGCCTTCACCGATGCGGACCTGGATGTCAGCCTGGTGCAGTTGGCCGGCGCCCCGCCGCTCGCCCATTACCTGCCCCTGCGCCGCGCCCTGCCGCGCCGCGACCAGCGGGTCGCCATCATCCAGCACCCTGGGGGCTTCCTGAAGAAGGTCTCGATGCAGAACAACCTGGTGGCCGCCGCGAACGGGCGCATCGTGCAGTATTACACCAGCACCCAGGGCGGCTCCTCCGGCTCGCCGGTCTTCGATGACGAGTTCGCTGTCGTCGCCATCCACCACAGTGCGGTCCAGGATAAGGCCTGGGCAGACACGAGCAAGGCGAGGCCAGCCGACGACCCCAAGCGCGTCGAGGACCTGCAATGGCGCAACCAGGGTACCAGCACTGTCGCCCTGATCGCCGCGCTTGAGGCGAGCGTCCCCGACCTCCTCGCCAAACTGCGCATCCTGGACTGACCCATGGACCCGGACCTGCGCCGACGGATCGAAGACCTGCTCCTGGCGCTCCCGCAATGGGAGCGCTACGACAGTCGCCACACCCTGCTCGCGGGCATCCTGCGCGGGCACCCCGTCTGGCTGGAGGTCCAGACCGAGGGCAGCCAACGCGACGTCGCCCGCCGGTTGCTCGACCTCTGCACCGACCCGACCACCCCGCTGCACGGCCACCCGCCGCCGATCTGCGCCCTGCTCGCCGGACTCGCCCAGGAACTGGCCGCGCACCCGGCGCACGGCGCCGAGGTCCGCGACCTGAGCAGCCGGCTCTGCCAGGGCCGGCGCGCCCGCCCGCGGCCGGTCTGGGACCGCGCCCCCTACCGCGGTCTCGCCTTCTTCGACCGTCGGCACGCCCCGATCTTCTTCGGCCGCGACGCCGAGGTCCAAGAACTGATCGAGACCCTGACCACCGGGCAGGGCCGGCGCCTGTGCATCGTCATCGGGGCCTCCGGCTCCGGTAAGTCCTCCCTGGTACGCGCCGGGCTCTGGGCCAGGCTGGAACAGGGACAGGTCCCCGAGTGCCCCGGGAGCAGCCATTGGCTGATCGCCGCCATGACCCCCACGGACCTGGACACCCCGCTCGACTCACTGCGTGCCGCCGCCATCGCCGCCGTCCGTGACCACGAGTCATTCGACGACCGCCGCGGCTTCGACTGGTGCCGGGCCATGGCGGAGATCAAGGCCGGCACCCGCTCCCTGGCCGCCGTCGCTCAAGACCTGCGCAGCGGTCATCCCCAAGCCCGTTGGCTCCTGATCCTGGACCAGATGGAAGAACTGTTCACCACGGTCCCCAAGGACCAGGCGGTGGCCTTCATCGACCTGCTGATCGAGGCCACCAAACCCACCGCGGCCGGGGGCGACCCGCCGCTCCAGGTCCTCGCCACCCTGAGGGCCGACTTCTTCCACCACTGTCTGCTCCACCCCAGCCTCAAGCGCAGCCTCGCCCGGGACGGCGGCAAGTTCCTGCTCGGCCCGCCGGACCTGGCGGCCCTGATCGAGATGGTCACCGGGCCGTTGACCGAGGTGGACCTGTTGGAACGGCCCGCCGACGGCGGTGACCCGGTGCCGGTGCGCTGGTCACTGGACCCCGGGCTCGCGAACCGCATCGCCGCCGAGGCTGACCGGCGGGAGGGCGGACTGGCGCTCATGGCCTTTGCGCTCCAGGAACTCTATGGCGCCTGCCGGCCAGGCCGCCGACTGGACTTGGCGACCTACGAGAGCCCCGAATTCGGCGGCCTGGGTGGTGCCATCGCACGGCGGGCCGAGGCCACGCTGCGGGAACTCGGCGAGGATTGCGAGCCGGTGCTCCGGCGCGTATTCGCCCGCTTGGTTCAGGTCGGCGAGGACGAGGCCCCGACCCGTCGGCGCGAGCGGCTCGGGTTCTGGGACGCCGACGCCGACCCCGACGCCGGTCGACTGGTCCAGGCATTCGTCAAGGCGCGGCTGCTGGTGGCCGCCGCCAGGCCGGGCGAGCCGCCGACGGTGGAGGTCGCCCATGAGGCACTGCTGCGGGGGTGGCCTAAGCTCGCCGGCTGGATCGGCGCGCGACGCGATGCATTCAGGCTCTGTGAGCGCGTGCGGACCGAGGCGCGGGCGTGGATGGAAGGTGACCCTCGGCGCCGCAACCGTCGGCCCTGGTCCGCGGACATGATCGACGACATCTGCCAACAACTGGCCCAGACCGAGCTTCTCGACCAATTGATCCAAGAACCACCGGTCGCGGACCTGCTCACCCCGGAGGCCGACTGGCTATTCGCCGAGTTGTGCTGCACCGGCACCGGCCACCAGCACCGCCGCGACATCGGCCAACGCCTGGCAGAGATCGGCGACCCGCGCCCTGGGGTCGGTGCCATCAATGGTCTGCCAGACATAGTCTGGCGGCCGATCCCGGGCGGCAAGGTCGAGGTTAGGGACCACGGCCGGTTCACGGTCGCGCCCTTTCACCTGGCCGCCTATCCGACGACCTTCGCCCAGTTCCGGGCCTTTCTCGACGCCGCGGACGGGTTTGAGAACAACCACTGGTGGGGCGGGCTGGAGCACAAGAACCGTGTCGACGTTTGGACGACGGGATTGGCCAATCACCCGCTCACCGACTTCTCCTGGGATGACGCCATGGCCTACTGCCGCTGGCTGAGCGCCCGCTTGGGCCTCGAGGTCCGGCTGCCCACCGTGTGGGAGTGGCAATGGGCGGCCCAAAGCGCCCGGCAGGCATTCAGGTTTCCGTGGGGACCTGATTGGCTGGATGGGGTCGCCAACACGGAGGAATCCGGCATCCGCCGTACCACCGCCGTGGGCATGTATCCCCACGGGGCCAGCCGACAGGGGGTCTTCGATCTGGTCGGAACTGTCGGGGAATGGTGTTTGAACAAGCATTTGAAACCTGAGCGCAGTCTGCCGGCCGGGTCCGGGTCCCGCTTGTGGCGCGGCGGCCCCTGGGGCGACGATCAGTTCTTTGCGCGCGCGGCCAACCGCTGCAACCATCTCCCGCACTCCCGCGACGGCTACAACAGTTTCCGTCTCGTGTGTGTCGCCCCCATTCGCTGACCACGGGAGCGCTGATCGCTGGACACTGCTGCGCTGTTCCCCCGGACCGGACGGGGCATTCGCCCCGTCCGAAACGTTTTCGGCGCCCCGCTCCACAGGCCGGGTCCGTTTCCGGCCACGTCGGCCCATCGCGCCCCCAGGCGAAGGGTTGCAGCACCTGCCCGCGCAGGCCCCAACGGTCGGCGTAGCGCTCCCACGCGCCGAGACCGTGCAAGAATCCCCCGTGCGCCTTCGGCGCCCCCGTCCGGCTGAAGCCTCGACCTCCAGTTGGGGCCTGATCGCCCAGGAGGTCGAGGTTTTACCGGGAAAGTCGGGCCGGGACCCGGTGGGAACGGCTTCAGCCGCGACGAGGCCACGGCAGCTTGCCAGAATCGCGTCGCGGCTGAAGCCGCTCCCACACACGCCTTTCATCGTCCCGGGTCGCTGGTCTTGCTGCCATGGCCGTTACCCGGTGCCCACCGCTTGCGGGCTTGGTTGGGGCGACGAAGAAGGCCCAACACTGCCGATCCGGCAAGTTCGGACGAGGCCCGAGCGCCAGTCTCACCGCCGCCCCCGTCCGGCAGGACGCCGACCGCCGCAAGTCGCAAACTATAACTCTAAGTGATACTCTCTAGCGCTATGAGACGCGTCTTCCGAACACGCCATTTCTCGCGCTGGATGCGCAAGACTGAGCTGACTGACGCGATCCTGTGTGCGGCGGTCCGCGAGATGGAGGCGGGGCTGGTCGATGCCGATTTGGGTGGCTGCGTCGTCAAGCAGCGGATCGCCGGTCCCGGCCGCGGGAAGCGCGGCAGTGCCCGGACCCTGGTTGCGACCAACCGGCTGAGCCGCTGGTTCTTCCTGTTCGGATTTGAAAAGAACGACCGCGACAACATCAGTGAGCGAGAGCTTGAAGCCTTGCAGGCCTTGGCGCATGACCTGCTGGGGCTCGAGGCCAATCAACTCGCCGCCCAAGTGGCGAATCGTGCATTGGACGAGATCTGCGATGACCAGCAAGATTAGAGACGGCAGCCGCATCCTCGAAGCGGTCCACGAAACCGCCCAAGACCTGCATGTTGCCGGCTTCATCGACAAACGGCGCCTGCGCCATTTCGATGCCCTGTGTCTGGACCCCATCCCCACCTATACCGGTGAGGGTATCCGCGCCTTGCGGGCGCGCTACCAGTTGAGCCAGACCGTGCTCGCCTGCGTATTGAATACGAGCGCATCGACGGTGCGGCAGTGGGAGATCGGCGCCAGGCACCCCAGCGGTCCATCGCTGAAGCTATTGAGTATTCTGGATCACAAAGGGCTCGATGGGTTGCTGTGAACGCGTAGGTTGGGCCGACGGAGGAGGCCCGATACCACGGACCTGGACCCGCCGCCCGACTCACTGCGCGCCGGGAACGCCGGTGTCTCTACCACCGCCCGGAGAGCGGCTGATCGCTCGCCGCCCCAAACGGGGCACTCGTCAGGTCCACCGGTGTTTGGCTGTCGGTGCCGTCCAGGTGCAGATAGAAACGCCCCTCGCTCGGGCGATAGACACCGATCTCATCGATACCATCACCGTTCCAGTCGCCGACGACCGGCAAGTCACCCGCCTGACCGAGGCGACTGTCGAGGTCGCCGGCGTTCCAACTCCGACTGCCGTCGCGGTCGAGCAGGAAGCGCCCCTGCGCGGCTCGCCAGACCCCGAGTTCGTCGCTGCCGTCGCCGTTCCAATCGCCCGCCAGCGGTCGATCGCCGGCCGCGCCGAGGACGCCTGTTGCCACGTCGTTGCCGGTCGGGCCGAGGCTGCCGTCCAGGTCCAAGGTGAAGCGCCCGGTGCCGGGACTATAGGTGCCGATCTCGTCGCTGCCGTCTGCGTCCCAGTCGCCGATGACCGGCAGGTCACCGGCCGCGCCGATGGCAGCGCTGTGCCGCTCGCCCGCGCCCCAACGGCCATCGCCGTCGAAATCGAGATAGAAGACCCGGGTGCCGGGGCGGTAGAAGCCCAACTCGTCGCGGCCGTCGCCGTTCCAGTCGCCGACGATGACGAGATCGGTACTGGTGCTGCCCAGGGGACCGCCGGTGCGGTCCCCTGACCCCTGGCCGAGGTCACCGTCGGTGTCGAGGGTGAAGTCGCCGGTATCCGGGCGGTACACCCCGATACGGGCGGGCGGGACCGTCCCGATCGCAAGCCCGGCGGGGTCGCCGACCTCTGCGGCCGGGGCCGTGGTGGCACCGAGGTCGGCGCCATCCGTCGCGAGCCACTTGGCGGGGTCGCGCGGGAAGGCATCGGGCAGGTTCGGGTGGCCGTCGCCGTCCAGATCGTCGTCGCAGGCGTCGCCCAGGGCATCCCCGTCCAGATTGGCCTGATCGCCATTGGGGCTGTACGGGCAATTGTCGGCGCTGTCCAAGACGCCATCGCCGTCAGTATCCTGTGCCGATAGCGAGGCCGCGGTCCAGGCGCTCAGCCGCACCGCCCAGGTCTCGCTGGCGGGCGGGTTGAGGGTGTTGTCGAACACCAGCACCTGCGGCTGGCCGGCCGGGATGTCGATGTGTTGGACGCCCCCCCAGGCCTTGTTGGGGGTCTTCGGGCAGTTGCTCGGTGCCGCGCCGTTAAGCGACCACTGGACTTCGGTGGCAATATCCAGATCGTACCCTTGGTAGTCGAGCACGCTTGCCGCGGCATTGGGGGCGAGCAAGAGCCTGACCCGGTCGGTGAATCGCTGGGTGGTCTGGGTCGTGCCCAGGTAGCCCGACTCGGCGCCGAACAGGCGCAGTGCTGCCAGACGCAGTCCCCAGTCCTCCGTCGCCAAACCCCGGTTACGGAACACCAGGCGATTGTCCCCCTCCGCCAGCCAGGAGCCGGGCAGCAGCAGTTGATAGTCCGGACCCCAGGCCTCGTCGAGCCCCTTCGGCAGGTCCACCACGGCCTTGCCGTTGAGCGTGATGACCACCTCATGCTCGGTGTCGCTGTCGTAGGCTCGCAGGGCCAGGAGATAGCCGGTGGCGGACTTGGGCAGGTGCAGCTCGAAACCGTCCCCGTGCCCGACATCGCCGCCGGCAAAGCTCTTGAGATTGCCCAGCGCGACACCCGGGGTATAGAGACCAAACTCGGTCAGGCCCCAGGTCTCACCCGGGCTCTTCTGTCTGATCTCGATGCGATTGGTACCCTTGACCTGATCGGCCGCGGCCAGCCACCAGAGGGCGCGGGTCCCCAGGGCATCAGTTGCAGCCGGGGTCAGGTAGCCGAGGCGCTTACCGTTGAGCCATACGGAGACCTCATCGGCACTATCCACGTCGTAGCCCTGGATGTGCAGCAGCCGGTCGCCCCCGTCGCCGACAAAGGTGGCGGCGACAAGCGCGCGGTGGGCGTTCCCACCCCAGCCCCAGCCATACCGGGCCGAATCCAGACGACCCGTCGGCAGGGTGATGATCGCCCCGCCGCTAGTCGGGTCGGTGGGGGCGCTGTCGTAGGCGTCCAGCGCCCCATCGTTATCGTCGTCGGGGTCGCAGGCATCGCCGCTGCCATCGCCATCGGTATTCACTTGGGTCGGATTGGCATCGAAGACGCAGTTGTCAATGGTATTCGCCTTGCCGTCGCGATCCGTATCGACCGTGGCCAGGCACGGGACGGCCGTGAGTGTCAGTGAGTAGCCCGGACCGCCGGCCCCGGCCGCACCATTGATCGACAGGTCATAGTCACCGGCCGACAGGGCGGCGGCGCAGTTTGATCGCTCGATCACGGTTTGATTGTAGGCCCCGAGATAGGACAAGCCGAGGGCTTGGGGCCAGGCCACCTGCCGGTTATATAAGGCCAGGCTGGTGAAAGCCGACCCCTTGGCCGCCACGCGGACCGCGGATCTCTGCGCCAGCCTGAAGGTCACCCAATCCTGATCAGAGCCCCCCGCCCGATAAAGTGTCCGCGCCTGGGTTTGGCCGATGGCAATGGTCTTGGCCGTGGCCTTGGTGTCGTCGGATTCATAGGTATCCGCGGCGGCGCGCGACAACACGGCATTGATGTTGGGCGTGACACGACCGGCAACGACACTAACCTCTTCGGCGGCGATGTTATACGGTTTGTCGTTCCAACATTCGCCGAGGTAGTCGGATATCCGGAAGCACACCTGATACGAGCCCGCGCCGAGCCGATCGACCCGATACTGCCCGGCGGCGTTGGTGTAGGCGATGGACTCGGCGTTGAGATACCCAAAGCCGTTACCCAGGTCCCGCCAGCGACCGACGGTTACCCAAACGTTGCCGATCCCGGCGTTGGCGCTGTTGGTGATACGCCCGGAGATGCTGCCCGGCGGGGTCAGTGTGACATCGATGTGCTCAGTCGTCAGGGCGCCATTGACGATGACGGGGTCCGGGCCCAAGGCGAGCCGTTTGCCCTGATAGCACTGGTTGGCATAGAGGGGCAAAGCGCCCTGGCTGCCCCCTGATGGGTGAAAACAGACCCAATACTCGCCAGGCGCGACTTGGCCGATGGTGTAATTGCCGGAATTATCGGTGTGGCCCTGAGCCGCCAAGGTCCAAGAATAGGTGCTGCTGGCGTTCAGGGTGGGCAGGTAGACGAGCACGCTCACCTCCGCCACCCCCGCGCCAAGCGGACTCTTGACCTGACCGGTGATACGTCCGGCCGGGCTCAGACGGGCATCGATGCCGTCTTTGGTCTCGCCGACCGTCACGCCCAGGTCGGCAGCCGCGGCGAGGTTGGCCGCGTCCTGATAGCAGCGGGGGAAATATTCGCTGGAATAGAAACAGACCCGGTAGGTCCCGGCCCCCAGCCGCAGGTCGTACCGGCCATTGGCATCCGTGGTCTCCCAACTCGTGGGTTGCCAGTCGGCGGTCGGGTCAGTGCGGGTAAAGGCCCACGCAACGATACCCGGCAGCGGGCCGCCGTCGACCGCGCTCAGGGTCCCGCTGAGATGGCCGGCCGCGGCCAACTGGATGTTCAGGGCTTGATCCCGCGAGACATCGTCGAGACAGGTCGTTGCATGGTCCGGGGCGGAGGCGCAGACGCGATAGGAGGCATCGGTCAGGCCGCTGAGGTCGAAGGCACCGTCCGCGCCGGTCGCGAGCGACCTGCTGCTGCCCCAGTACCCGATCCGTTGCTCATCGGGCTGCCAGATACCCAGGGTCACGGTGGCCGCGGCGAGCGGCGCGCCAGCGGTGTCGGTCACCCGCCCGCTCAGTCGCCGCTCCGCCAGAACGGCGTTGATGCCGACGCGGACGGCACCGGCGACCTTCAGAACCGCGGCTTGGTCGGGGTCCGGGACATTGTCGAAACACTCCGGGAGAAAGTGTCCGTCGAGAACCGGGTAGAAGCAGATGCGATAATTGCCCGCCGGCATCGAGGTCAGGGCATAGCGCCCACCCGCATCGGTCCAGACGGTGCGCGTCGGCACCCACTCGGCGGCGCTCGCGCCGGGCACGAGGGCGGAGACGGCGACACCCTTGACGGGTGCTCGATCAGGCGCGCCCACCGTGCCGGAAACGCCCCCGCCGACCGCGGGTAGGGGGGTGAGAGTGGTCAGGGCGTTGCCCTGGGTACTCGTCGCATAGACCAGAGCGCCGACCGGAAGGAGGGAGCCGACGCCCACCAGACCGCCGATCCCGGTCACCCCATCGCGATAGGCCCGCTTCAGGGTCAAGACCCCGGTGCCTCTGGCGCGGGCGAAGACGACCAGGCTATCCACGGCCTTGACCAGGACCTCGGCGCCGTCGACTCCCATGACCACCGAACTGGGCCGCAGCAGCCCGGTGATGCCGGCGGTGCCGTTGATCGTCCGTCGGGGTGCCGACAGGTCGCCCGTCGTGGGGTTGCGCTGCCAGGCCGTAACGGTGTTCGCCCAGGCGCTGGTGACATAGACCTGAGCGCCATCGGCACTCAGGGCGATGGCGCCGGGCTCGATGAGACCCTGGGCGCCGCCGACCCCCTCGACATAGGCGCGGGAAAAGGTCAACCGGCCCGTCGCCGCCGCGCGCCGGAAGACGCTGATTGCGTCGGACCACTGGCCGGCAACATAGAGGAAGTCCCCGCCAGGGCTGAGCGCCAGGGCGCGCGGGCGGCCGAGTGAGGCCACCCCGCCCACACCGTCGGACTGGGTTTCGACCAGACTCAAGGTATCGTCGTCCCCGTCGCGGGCCAATACCGCGACCCCGTCCGCCGCGGCGAGCGCCGCATAGACGAAGCGATTGTCGGTACTGACCGCGATGGCCGCCACTTCACCCTGCGGCAGAAATTGCCGGAAGCCGAGCGCGCCCGAGGCCGGATCACGCGCATAGACCAGCAGGCCCCGGGAGGTAGCCGCATAGACGAACTTCCCGTCCGGGGCCACGGCCAGGGCCAGCCCACCGAACAGTCCTTCAGTCCCGGCCGCCTCGTCACCACGGTAGGTATCGGTCAGTAAGGGGGAGCCGGTAAGCGGATCACGCCGGTAATGGGTCAGCACGTCTTCGGCGATGACATACAGATCGTTGCCGGTCGCCGCCAGTGCCCCCGCATTGAAGAGGCGATCGGGGTCGGGGATGGACGAGAGGACGCCAAGGCCCGGAGAGGCCGCCGCGGCCGCCGCGGTCGGACACCAGAGCCAAATCGGAAGGGCAAGACCGACCAAGGCCCACAGACCGTATATCAAGGTCTTGAGGTTGTGCCGCAGTGGCCCTTGTGCGAGTAAACGCGATGCAGCCGAGTTGAACATTCCAGTCCCCGTGAGCGTGGCGTGAGCCCTGTCTGAGCGATGCGAAGTTGCGCCGTGCCTACTTGGCGACGATCCCGACCTCGATTTCACAGGCTTGCTTACCAACCCCTTCGATGGTCGCCTTGGCCCGCAGGTTGTAGGTACCCACCGGAAAATCTTGCGGGATCTTGACCAGGCGCGACTCGGCGAGATTTCCTGACCAGGGCAGCTGCGTACTGCCCGTGTCCGTGGTAGGGTCTTTGTTCGGGAGGCTGATCTTCAACTCGTCGAGGGTGTAGGGGATGGTGACGGACCCCACCTTGAAGTTCGCGGTGAGCTTCACGCCGACCTCTTTTTGGGCCGCCGCGGGCGGTACCTGCAGGACCAGGCGCAGCAGCATCTCACCCCCGGCCGTAAAGCTGTTCTTCAGGTTCCGGGTCTGCGGGTCGAGGGTTTCGCAGCTCAGTACAAAGCCCGCGGCCGACAGTGTGCCCGGCATGACCAGGGTGGCGGCGACCAGCAAGGTCGCGGCGCTCGGCAATTGGAAAGGCTTGATCAACTGAACGCTCCTGAAGGTCACGGCGGGACAAAATCTTGACTTGGACATACGGGCGAGTCCTGGCGTCAATCGGTGCGGCTACTCGTGATCCGGGAGTTCAAGGGGGCCTGCGAGCAACCAACGGGACGGCCAAACCCTAAATTCCCGACATTTTTCGCGGTCGGCCGCAGTTTAGGCCCCTGGCGAAGGCGGGTCGAGAGATATTTGCTCTGTGTGCAAATGACCCTCGAGTGTCCAGGCGAACGCTGCGCCAGCCCTGGTCGTCGATGCCGAGCCGCGCTCCGGCGGCCACCACTCGAAGACCGAGAAGTCGGGGTGCAAGACCGCGCAGATTCGGTTAGGGTTCTCCCAAGCCCCGCCGTCCGCCTCTGGTCACCGCCCATGCATGAACTCTCGATCTGTCAGTCCCTGCTCGACCAGGTGGAGGGGATCGCGCGGCAGCACGGCGCCCGGGCGGTGGAGCGCATCCTGCTCCAGGTCGGGCCGCTGTCCGGGCTGGAGCCGGCGCTGCTGCTGAGCGCCTGGCCCCTGGCGGCAGCGGGGACCGTCGCCGAGGCGGCGGAGCTGTTGATCGAGGCGGCGGCGATTCGGGTGCGCTGTCTCGACTGCGACGCGGAGTCGGCGGCCACGGCCAATCGCCTGCTGTGCGGGGCCTGCGGCGGCTTCCACACCCGGCTGGTGAGCGGCGACGAGCTGCTGCTCGCCCAGTTGGAGCTGAGTATCCCGGATGCGGACAGCGCCCAAGCAGCGGCTTCGTCCGCCACTGAACCCACTCGCGAGGCATCGGAGACGACCCATGTGTGACACCTGCGGCTGCAACATCACCCCCGGCAATGAGCACCTGGTCCGGGGGGACGGCAGGCTCGCCCGGACCGCGGACGGACGCGCGGCCGTGACCGTGCTCCAGGGGCTGCTGACGGAAAACGACCACCAGGCCGCCCACAACCGGGAGCACTTCGACCAACACGGGGTGCTGACGCTGAATCTGATGTCCTCCCCGGGGGCGGGCAAGACGAGCCTCCTGGAGGCGACCATCGACGCCTTGGGCGGGCGGCTGACGATCGCCGTGATCGAGGGCGACCTGGAGACCGAGAACGACGCCGTGCGCATCCGCGCCAAGGGCGTGCCGGCGGTACAGATCGCCACCGGGAGCGCCTGCCACCTGGATGCCCACATGGTCCACGCGGCCCTGCACAACCTGGCGCTGGACGGCGTCGACCTCCTGTTCATCGAGAACGTGGGCAACCTGGTGTGCCCGGCGAGCTTCGATCTGGGCCAGCACCGCAACGTCGCCCTGATCTCGGTCCCCGAGGGCGACGACAAGCCGGCCAAGTACCCGGTGATGTTCCGGGCGGCGGACCTGGTGCTGTGCACCAAGTCCGACCTACTGCCGCTGCTGCCCGAGTTCGACCCGCGGCGGGCCGAGGGCTATCTGCGCAACCTCGCGAGCGGCGCGCCCTTCCAGATCCTCTCCACCCGCGGCACCGGCCAGTTGGGCCCTTGGCTTGCATGGCTCGAGGTCGAATTGGCGGCCCAGCGGGCGCGCCGTCAGGTCGGGCGCACCACCAGGCCGGCCATCCAGGCTGCTGGGGCGCGGCTGCACGCGGCGGGCGGGCCGGATGGCGGGGCGGTGAGTGGGCATGGTCATACCCATCACCATCACGGCGATGCTCATGTCCATGATCATGTTCACGATCATGGGCATGGGCATGACCACGGGCATGGCCACGACCATGGACAGCCGCAGGCCTGAGGCCCGCGTGGCGTTGACCCTAATTCCGGGGGGCGGTCCGCGCAGCGGACCCGACAGCGGTTGACCAAGCGCTTGCCCGGGTGGTAAAAATCCGCGGGTCCTGATCCGGACAGCAACAGGTCGCGCTCATCACGCGAAAACGTCTCGGACGGAGCCTGTGGGGGATGGATCAGGGCACCACCCAGGCGCGCGCAGCCGACCGCGTGAGCGGCCGGTCACCCAGAACGACGAGCGCAATACACCAAACCGTGGAGGAAGCCCCGCCGTGTCACCGATCACCATGAAGACCCTCTCCGCCCTGTCGCTCGCCACGCTGGTGGCGGCCGGGACCTGGACCGCGCCGGCCCAGGCCTTCAATTTCGGCAATATGTGGAATCCCAACCGCTGGATGGGCGGCGGCAACCGCTACAACGACTATTACTACGACGATGGCCCCTGGGGTGGTAATCCCTGGGGCGGCGGTTACGGGGCGCCCTGGGGCGGCTACGGCGGCGGCCCCTGGGGTGCGCCTTACGGCGCCCCCGGCTATGGTGCCCCAGGCTACGGCTATGGTGCCCCCGGGTACCCGCTCGCCCCGGCGGCAACCGCACCGACCGGCGCACCCGCCCCCCTGCCCCCCCAAGGCACCGCGCCCGATGCGGACGAGGTGGCGGCCCTGAAGCGCCGGATCAGGGAGCTGGAGGCGGCCCAGCAACCGTCCGGCCGGTCGGTGCCCGCGCAGGATTGGCCCGCCGCACCGGTGTATCGGCCGCTGGATAAACAATGAGCGCACCGCGCCGGGACTCTTGATCATGGATCTGCTGCTCGCTATCGATGGCTGCGTCGCGGCCTGTCACCCTGGGAATCCGGCCCACGCCGAGACCACGGACGGGCTCGGCCGCTGCCTGGACCAGGGCGGCCGGGTCTGGCTCTACGCCGGTGCCGCCCAGGGTTACGAGGACGGCATCCGCCGCGCCCTGGAGGACGAGGCGCGGGGCGGCGCGGGTGAGTCCGCAGAGGCGCAAGCCCTGCAACGCGCCCGCCAACAGTTGGCGGCCTTCGCGCAGGGCAAGCAATGGCTCGCCGCACTGGCCGGGGACTGCGCGGACTGCGCCGCACCGAATCCGGCCCAGGATCGCCTGCTGCGCGCCCTGCAACGCTTCGCCCCCGGGTCCATCAAGGTCCTGACGCTGGACCCGGCCTTCATCGCCGCGCACCCTGACCAGACCCTCACCCCCGCCGCCTGTCTGGCCCTGCCGACACCCAAGCGGCGGATCGACTTCATCGACCTCCCCGGCCAGCAGTCATTCATCCGCCCCCAATTGGAGGAGCGCCTGCACCGCGTCCTGCACCACGGCCGCTATATTCTGGGTCCTGAGATGGAGGAGTTGGAGGGCCGCCTGGCGCAGTACACCGGGGCCGCCCACTGTGTCGCCGTCGCCTCCGGGACCGATGCGCTGTTGATCAGCCTGATGGCCTTAGGAATAGGGCCGGGCGATGAGGTCATCACCACCCCCTTCACCTTCGTGGCGACGGCCGAGGTCATCTGCCTCGTGGGTGCGCGGCCGGTCTTCGTCGATGTGGAGCCCGATACCTGCAACATCGATCCGGACAAGCTCGAGGGCGCTATTTCGCCCCGCACCAAGGCGATCATGCCGGTCTCGCTCTATGGCCAACCGGCCGACATGGACGAGATCAATGCCATCGCCGAGGTCTACCGCCTGCCGGTCATCGAAGACGCCGCGCAGAGCTTCGGCGCCACCTATCGCGGCCGGCGCAGCGGCAACCTCTCCACCATCGGCTGCACCAGCTTCTTCCCCTCCAAGCCGCTCGGCTGTTACGGCGACGGCGGGGCCATCTTCACCAATGACGCGGGGCTTGCGCTCGCCATGCGGGAACTGCGCGTCCATGGTCAGGAGCGGCGCTATGTGCATACCCGCATCGGGGTCGGCGGGCGTATGGACACCCTGCAATGCGCGGTACTGCTCGCCAAGCTCGACCGGTTCGATCAGGAACTCGCGCGGCGCATCGCCATGGGCCAACGCTATTCGCAACGGTTCGCCGGTACGCCCGGCATCAAGACCCCCGTCACCCGCGCGGACCGCACCTGTGTCTATGCCCAATACACCCTGCAAGTCGCCGGCCGGGACGCCCTGGTCGCGGCCCTGGGCGCCCGCGGCATCCCCACCGCGGTGCACTATCCGATCCCGCTCAATGCCCAACCCGCCTATCGGCACCTGTGCTGCCCGGACTGCACACCGGTCGCCGCCCGGCTCGCCGCCGAGGTCGTCAGCCTGCCGATGCATGGCGATCTGAGCGAACCGGACCAGGATGCGGTGGTAGCGGCGGTGATCGCGGCGCTGAAGCACTAGCGACCGGGGTCCGGAATACGCCGCGGAGGTGCGCGTCGGCCCTGATTATTGTCCCGGCCACCTCGCCGGCCGCACGGTCGCTGGTCCGCACAGCGGACCCTACGCCAGGCGTAGGGTCCGCTGTGCGGACCGCTCGCCACAGGCCGGAAAGGAAATCAAGGCCCCCTGTGGTGCTGGTCCGGATAATAGTCAAAATCCAAGACCTGCTCCTGCGAATACGGACAGGCCGGCGGAAAGCGGCCGGAATCCAGCAGGATTTCGCGTGCGGCGATATCGACGGCGTCGGGATAGGCCTCCATCATCGCTTCCGCAACATAGGGCCGCACGCTCGGGCTATGTTGAATCTGGCGCTGTATCTGCTTACGTTGCTCGATGATGCTGCTGCGCCAACTGGTGCCCCGATAGGCGGGTTGCAGCTCCCACTTCAGCAAATGGGCCAGCAGAATGACCAGGCGGTTCGCGACCTCGTTGCGCTCCTTCCTGCCCATGCTGTCGAGTTCCTCTGCCAGGTCATCCGCATTCAACTCGTCGTAGCGGTGCCGACGCACCAAGTCGGCCGCCGCCAGGGTCCAGGCGTGAAAATCGGTCTTGTAGAGATCGGCCAGAGAACTCATCGCAACATCCTCTTTTAACGCATGATCTGGTTTGCCAGAAAATCGCGATAGGCCAACGCCAGCCCCTCTCTCAGGGCCACCCGCGGCTGCCAGCCCAGGGCGCGCAGGCGCCCGCTGTCGATGAGTTTGCGCGGGGTGCCGTCGGGCTTGCCGCTGTCATAGACGATGCGCCCGGTGTAGCCGACGGTCTCGCAGACCACGGCCGCAAGGTCGGCGATGCTGAGCTCCTCGCCGCTGCCGACGTTCAGGTGTGATGACCTGGGGCTGGTGTAGGCGGCATAGGCGGCCTGGTCCAGTCCCATGACATGCACGCAGGCGGCGGCCAGGTCATCGACATAGAGGAATTCGCGCCGCGGGGTGCCGGTGCCCCAGATGACCAGTTCGGGAGCGCCGGCGAGTTTGGCCTCGTGGGCGCGGCGCAGCAGCGCGGGCAGTACATGGCTGTTCTCGGGATGGTAATTGTCGCCGGGGCCATAGAGGTTGGTCGGCATGACGCTGCGATAATCGGTCGCGTATTGGCGGTTATAGGACTCGCAGAGCTTGATCCCGGCGATCTTGGCGATGGCATAGGGCTCATTGGTGTCTTCCAGGACCCCGCTCAGCAGGGCCTCTTCCGGGATCGGCTGGGGTGCCAGGCGGGGGTAGATGCAACTGGAGCCGAGAAACAGGAGATGCCGCACCCCGGCGCGCCAGGCCTCGTGGATGACGTTGGCCTCGATCATCAGGTTGTGATAGATGAACTCGGCGGGATAGGTGTCGTTGGCATGGATGCCGCCGACCTTGGCCGCCGCCAGGTAGACCTGGGACGGGCGCTGCGCCTGGAAGAACGCACGCACCTGGGCCTGGTCGGTCAGGTCCAGTTCGGCGTGGGTCCGGGTGAGGGGCGGCTCATAGCCGCGGCGGCCCAGCTCCCGGCAGATAGCGGCGCCGACCATACCGCGGTGCCCGGCCACATAGGTTGTTGCTGACATCATCTCACTCGTTGCGCTCAAAGGTGCTGTAACCGTGCCGCTGCACCAGGTCATCGCGCTGCGCCTGTTTCAGATCCTCGCGCGCCATCTCGGCCACCAACTCGGCGAAACTGGTGGTCGGGACCCAGCCGAGCTTTTCGCGCGCCTTGGTGGCATCCCCGAGCAGGGTCTCGACCTCCGTCGGGCGGAAGTAGCGGGGGTCGACGGCGACGATGCAGCGCCCGGCGGCATCGTAGCCCTTCTCATCCAGGCCCGCACCCTCCCAGCGCAGGCTGAGGTCCAGTTCCCGGGCCGCCGCGGCCACGAAGTCGCGGACGCTGTATTGCACCCCGGTGGCGATGACGAAGTCTTCCGGCTGCTCCTGCTGGAGCATCAGCCACTGCATCTGCACATAGTCCCGCGCGTGGCCCCAATCGCGCCTGGCGCTGAGATTGCCCAGGTAGACACAGTCCTGGATGCCGAGCTTGATCCGCGCCAGGGCGCGGGTGATCTTGCGGGTGACGAAGGTCTCGCCGCGCACCGGGCTCTCGTGGTTGAAGAGAATCCCGTTGCAGGCGTAGATGCCGTAGGCCTCGCGATAATTGACGGTGATCCAATAGGCATAGAGCTTGGCCACGGCATAGGGGCTGCGCGGGTAGAAGGGCGTGGTCTCGCACTGCGGCGTCTCCTGCACCAGGCCGTACAATTCCGAGGTGCTCGCCTGATAGAAGCGCGCCCGCTTCTCGAGCCCGAGGATACGGATCGCCTCCAGGATGCGCAGCGCGCCCAGGGCGTCCGAGTTGGCGGTATATTCGGGCTCCTCGAATGAGACGGCAACGTGACTCTGGGCGCCGAGGTTGTAGACCTCGTCCGGCTGCACCTGGCCAATGATGCGGATCAGGCTCGAGGAGTCCGTCAGATCGCCGTGGTGCAGGATGAAGCGGCGGTCACCGACGTGGGGGTCCTGATAGAGGTGGTCGATCCGATCGGTATTGAACAGCGAGGCGCGGCGCTTGATGCCGTGCACGCAGTAGCCCTTGGCGAGCAGGAACTCGGCCAGATAGGCCCCATCCTGCCCGGTAATGCCCGTAATCAGCGCCGTCTTCATTGGTGTACCTCACATCGCTTCAGTAGCTCGTCATAAACCGCCAGGGTCGCCCCATGGATGCGCGTCGCATCGAAGCGCTCCTGCGCCAGGACCCGGGAGCGGGCGCCGAAGCGGCGCCGCAGTTGTGCGTCACCCAAGAGCCGCTCCAAGGCGACGGCCAGGGCCGGCGCATCCCGGGGCGGCACCAGGAGCCCGTTCTTGCCCGGCTCCACCGCCTCCCGGCAACCGGTGGCGTCGGTGGTGACCAGGGGGAGGCCCGCCGCCGCCGCCTCGATCAGGAACTTCGGCAGGCCCTCCCGATAATACGACGGCAGGCAGGCGATGTGCGCGGCGGCCATGACCGCGGGCATGTCGGCACGATAGCCCCACCACTCGATGCACCCCTCGCGCGCCCAGTCCCGGAGTTGGTCCGCGGCGACCGAGGCGGGGTTGCCGGGGTCCGGCTTGCCCACCAGGACCAGACGCGCCGGGCTCCCGCGCTCCCGCAGCAGCCGGGCGGCGGCCACGAACTCCCCGATGCCCTTGTCCCACAGCATCCGCGAGGCGAGCACCACCACCGGCGGCCCCGGCGGCTCCGGACGCGGGACGAAGCGGGTCAGGTCCACCCCGGAGCCCGGGATCAGCACCGGCTCGACCCCGGTCAGGCGCCGAACCTGCCGCTGGTCGTCGAGGTTCTGGACCAGCACCCGCACATTGGGGGCGGCGAGCAGGGCGCGATAGGCGCGGCCCACCAGGGGGCGGAGCAGGCGCGCGCGGCCTGACCCGGAGGTAAAGAGATAGCCCATCCCGGCGACGCCGTTGACCACCGCGGGTACGCCCGCCAGGCGCGCCGCCAGGGTACCGTAGAGGACCGGTTTCTGGGCGATGTTGTGCAGCAGGGCGGGGCGCAAGCGCCGCAGGATGCGCTCGAGCGCCAGGATGCTCTGGACTTCCCGCAGTGGATTCATCCCCTTGCGCGAGACCGCGAGCGGGATCAGGTCGAGCCCGGCGCCGCGGATGAGGTCGGCGTGCTCGGTCACCCCGGTGATGACGGTGACCGCGAAGCCCGCCTCACGCACCGCGCGGGCCAGGGCCAGATAGTGGTGGCAGAAGTACCAGTCGACCGTGGTGCAGAAGGCGACCCGCTTGGGGTCGGGCGCGGTCATGGCCGCGCGCCCAGGGCCCCGCCGGAGCGCGCCAGGTCCAGCCAGGCCTGGAACATCAGCAGGTCCCACAGATAATAGGACCAGTCGCGCCGGCCCGCCAGGTGCTCCGCCCAGCGGGCGCGGATCGGCGCCGGGCGCAGGATGCCGTCGCGCGCCAGCCGCTCGGCGGCCAGCAGGTCCTCCGCCCAGTCGCGCAACGGCCCGCGCAGCCAGTGCGCCAGGGGCACCCCGAAGCCCATCTTGGGCCGCTCGAACAGGGCGGGCGGGACGTGCCGCGCCAGGATGCGGCGCAGCGGCAGCTTGCCGCGGCGCCCGCGGACCTTCCAGGCGAGCGGCAGTGACCAGGCAAACTCGTAGACCCGGTGGTCAAGGAGCGGCACCCGCGACTCCAGGCTGACCCCCATGCTGGCCCGGTCGAGCTTCACCAGGATGTCGTCCGGCAGGTAGAGGACCGAATCCATGTACATCATGGACTCGGTGATGGACGGGGTGCGGGCACGCCGGGCGGGGTCGGTGAGGACGCTCAGTGGCTCAGTGGCCCCGATCACCAGGGCGGCCGGGTCCTTCCAGTGGGAGACCATGCGCAGATACAGGGACTCGGGTGAGTCGCCGGTGAGGATGTCGATCGCCTTGTGCACCCGGTCCCCGGGGTTGGCGATGGCGAGCGGGCCGGGCAGGAAGCGGGCGAAGGGGGCGAGCAGCCGGTCCCAGGTCCCGGTGCCGATCCCGGTCACGGCGGCGGCAGCGGCCCGACGCAGGGCCAGCGGCACCCAACTGATCCGCCGCCAGGTGTCGCGCGTCCACAGGTACCGCGAATAGCCGCCGAAGAGTTCGTCCCCGCCATCCCCGGACAGGCACACGGTCACCGCCCGCCGGGCCATCTCACTGACCAGCAGGGTCGGGATCTGGGAGGGGTCGGCGAAGGGTTCGTCCCAGAGGCGCGCCAGGCTGGGGATCGTCGCCAGGCCATCCTGGGCGGTGACATAGAGCTCCGTATGGTCGGTACCCAGGTGCGCGGCGACCCGCCGGGCGTCCTCGGCCTCGTTGAAGCCGGCCTCATGGAAGCCGATGGTGAAGGTACGCACCGGTCGTTGCGACTGGGCCTGCATCAGGGCGACCACGGTGCTGGAGTCGATGCCCCCGGACAGGAAGGCCCCCAGCGGCACATCGGCACGCATCCGCAGGCCCACCGCGTCCATCAGTAGCCGCTCCAGGGCGCCCACGGCCTCTGCCTCGGGACCCTGGAAGGGCGCGGCCAGGCCCTGCTCGGCCGCGGCCCGGGCGCTCCAGTAGGTGTGCAGGGTCGGCTCTTCCTGGCCCGGGGTCAGGGTGGCGTAGGTCCCGGGGGCGAGCTTGCGGATGCCCCGGTAGATGCAATGCGGCGCCGGGACATAGCCCAGGCGCAGATAGGCGGCGAGCGCGTCCCGGTCGAGTTCGCCCTGCCAGCCGGGGTGGGCGGTGATCGCCTTGAGCTCGGAGCCGAACAGGAAGCGCCCGCGGTTGTAGCCGTAATAGAGCGGCTTCTCGCCCAGGCGGTCACGCGCCAGGGTCAACCGGCGCGCCTGCCGGTCCCAGAGCGCGAAGGCGAACATGCCGTTGCATTCGGTCAGGGTGGCCGCCGTCCCGCGCCGGGAGAGCCAGGCGAGCAGGACCTCGGTGTCCGAGTGCCCGCGCCAGGGATAGTCGTCGCCGAGCGCCCGGCGCAGGGCCTGGTAGTTGTAGACCTCGCCGTTGTAGGCGAGGACATAGCGCCCGTCGGGCGAGACCATGGGCTGGTGCCCCAGGGGCGAGAGGTCGAGGATGGCCAGGCGGCGGTGCCCCAGGCCGACCCCGGCCGCGGCATCCAGCCAGAACCCCCCGTCGTCCGGCCCGCGGTGGAGCAGGGTCCGGTTCATCCGCTCGAGCGCTTGGCGCAGTACGGGCTCCGCCGCCGCGCCGGGTTCTACGACCCCGCAAAAACCGCACATCAGTCAGTTCCCCGCCGCAGTGATTGGTAAAGGTCCGCATAGCGGGCCGCGATGGTCGCCAACGCATAGTCCGCCGCGATGCGGGCGCGGGCGGCCGCACCGCGGCGGACCAGGGACTGCCGACCCTCGTCCAGGAGGTGCAGGATGGCCCCGGCCAGGGCCGCCGGGTCCCGGGGTGCCACGCTCGACCCGGTGTCGCCCACGATCAGGCGCGAGTCTCCCACATCCGTGACCGCACAGGGTACGCCGCAGGCCATGGCCTCGCCGATGACGTTCGGGAAGCCCTCCCCATAGGCCGAGGAGGAGACCAGGAGGTCCAGGGCGGCGAACACCCGCGGCGTATCCGACCGGGGTCCCAGCAGGCTGATCGCCCCCCCGAGTCCGGCCGCGGCGATCCAGGCCCCGAGCGCCTGGTTGCCTTCATCCATGCCCTGACCACACAGCAGAACGCGGCACTCGGGCCGGGCCGAGCGCACCAGGGCGGCCGTCTGCAGAAAGGTCGGCACGTCTTTTTGGGGGTCCAGGCGGGCGACCAGGCCCAAGAGCGGGGCCGCTGCCGGGATGCCCAAGTCGCTGCGCAGCCCGGTGCGCGCCGCTGGGTCCGGACGAAAGCGCTCCAGGTCGAACCCGTTGGGGATGACGATGAGGGCGGACGCGCGGTAACCGAGGGCGCGATGGACCTCGCGGGCGCGCTGCGAGCAGCAGATGATGCGCTCCGGGGCCAGGTGCGAGAGCAGCCCATTGAAGCGCGCGACCAGCCGGGTGGCGCGGCGGCTCTGACGCGGGTCCAGGTCGCTCTGGCGGATGTTCCAGACCAGCGAGGGGCGGCGGGGGCCGCGCCCGACCAGCGGCCTGACCAGGGCCCCGAGCAGGTCCGCGTGGTACATCCAGGTCTGGATCAGGTCGGGCCTGAACCCACGCAAGAGCCGGACCAGGCGCAGCAGCGCCCCCGGGGAGGGCAGGCCGCGCCGCATCCGCAGCGTCTCCACCCGGATGCCCAGCCCGGCAATGCGCGCCCCCATGGGCCCCGGGGCGACCAGCGAGACCACCAGGGGCGCGCAGGCGGTCCGATCCAGGGTCGCCAGCAGCTTGCAGAGCATCATCTCGGCCCCGCCCAGCTCCAGCCCGGTGATGACATGCGCCACCCTCATGAGCCGCCCCCGCTGCCGCCGCCCAGACCCAAGACCTCCAGATAGCGGCGCGTCACCGGCGCGACCCCATAGTCGGCCGCCCGCGCCCGCAGCAGTGCGGCGGCGGGCGGCCGGTCCAGGGTCCGCGCGATGGCCGCCGCCAGGGCTGCCGCGTCACCTACCGCGACCAGTGGACCCAGGCGACCCCCGTCCAGCACCTCCCGCGGCCCGCTCGGACAGTCCGTACTGACCACCGGGGTACCGCAGGCCATGGCCTGGATCAGCACCCCGGGCAGCCCCTCCCAGGCAGAGGAGAGCACGAACAGCCGGGCGCGGGCCATGTAAGCGAAGGGATTGGCCCGAAACCCGGGCAGGGCCACCCGCCCGCCGAGCCCCAGGTCGCGGATCAGGGACTCCAGGGCCGGGCGCTGCGGCCCCTCGCCCAGGATCAGCAGGCGCAGGTCGCACCGCTCGGCCAGCGCGGCGAAGGCACGGATCAGGGTCGGGAAGTCCTTCTGCGGGGTCAGGCGCCCGGCGGCGAGGATCACCGGGGACTTGGCCGGTTCCAGCCCCGGTTGAAACCAGGGGTGGTCCGGCCGCTCGGCCGCCTGGGCGGCCAGCTCCGGGGTGACCACCGGGTTGGGGATGACCAGGACCCGCGCCCGCCCCGCGCCGATCAGGCGGGTCAGGTCATCGGCGACCCCCTGGGAGACGGCGATCACCGCGCACGCCTGGGGATAGAAGACGCGCGCCAGGCGCGGCAGGACACGGCCGGCGAGAGAGGGTGCGTGCCGCGCCTCCTGGGACAGGGTGCTGCGCACGCTGACCGCGACCCGCGTGGGCACCCGCGCCAGGCTGCGCGCCCACAGCGCAATCAGGTTGGCGTGATCCATAGCCGCGAGCAGGACCGTCGGCCGGCGGCGGCGCAGATAGCGCACCAGCCCCGGCAAGGCCGTCAACACCCGCCCGGCCTCCAGGTCGACCAGGTCGCAGCCGGCCGGCACCAGGTCTCGATAGGGCCCCGCGGCGCTCCCGACCACCAGATCCAGTTCGATCCCGGCCGCGACCAGTCCCTGCGCCAGGTTCAGCATCATGCGCTCGGCGCCGCCGCCGGCCAGGGAGGGCAGGAAGATGGCGATGGCAGGGGACCTCACGGCCGGCACTCCCCGTCTGGTCCGCCGGCTCCCGCGGCGGCGCGGTCGCGGCCCTTCCGGTTGCGGGGCGGCGGCACGCCTATTAGCATGGCAGCGCCCCCGACGGGGCAGGCGCCGCCCGCGGGCGCACCATCCCTGCCCCGGTTACCTGCGCGTTTCACTCCCGAGCCCAATGACACAAAACCCCCTGGTATCGATCGTCACACCGGCCTACAACGCTGGCCGCTACATCGAGGAGACGGCGGCGAGCGTGCTCGCGCAAGATTACCCTAACCTGGAGTACATCGTCGTCGATGACGGCTCGGCCGACGACACCGCAGAGCGCCTGCACCGTCTCGACCCGCGGGTGCGGGTGGTGCGCCAGGCCAACGCCGGTGAACAGCGGGCCGTCAACCGCGGGGTCGCCGAGGCCCGCGGCGACCTGCTTGCGATCGTCAACGCGGACGACCCCCTGCTCCCGGGCCTGGTGCGTTGCGCCGTCGACCATCTGACGCAACACCCCGAGTTGGCGGGGGTCTATCCGGAATGGCTCAAGATCGACGGGGACGGACGGGTGCTGGAGGTCGTGCACCTGCCGGACTATGACTACGCGCGGCTGCTCAAGCGCCACCTGTGCGATATCGGACCCGGCTGCCTGTTCCGCCGCAGCGCGCTGGACGGCGCGCCCCCGCGCGACCCGCGCTTTCGCTATTCCGGGGACTTCCAACAATGGCTGCGCCTGGGGCTGCACCGGCCCTTCGCGCGGCTCCCGCTGGTCCTCGCCACCTGGCGGCTGCATGATGCCGGGACCTCTCAGGCGGGGCTCAGCGCGGCCTTGGCCGCCGACAAGGTCGCCATGATCGAGGACCTTTTCGCCCGCGCGGACCTGCCGCCCGCACTGCGCGCCATGCGGGCGGAGGCCCTGAGCGCCGCCCACTTTGCCGCCGCCGCCCTGGCCCTGCACCACCCGGCGATCCCCGGGCGTCGGCACATGTGGCGGTCGCTGCGTGCCAAACCGCGCTGGGACCCGCCGGACCTGCCCGAGCGGCGGCGCACCTGGCGCCTCATCCTGTTCGCCCTGGGGCTGCCGGTAACCCGGCCCCTGATCGCCCTGAACCAACGCTGGCGCGGCAGCGAGATCGATCGATCCGCGCTCCCGGGCCTCCACTATGCGGCCTGGCTCACCGCTGTCAGACCTTTAGAGCAGGCGCCGCAGCCGGTCGCGGACCGCGAGTGCGTGCGCCTCCAGGCGGGTACCGAGCCACGCATCCAGTAGCAGCAGCAGGCTGCCCGGACCATAGAAAGGATAGGTAGCGTAGGCCCGCGCGAGGTTGAACGCAAACTTGCCGGGGCGCCGCTCGAGCGCGTAGTAGCGGGCCACCTCCAGCCAGCGCAGCCCCCGAGCCTTGCGACCGAGGCGCCCCAGGGTACGCAATTCGGCACCATGGCGCTCAAGAAAGCCCTTAGCCGACGACTCGATCGCCGCGGCGCAGCGGCGCGGCGAAAAATGGATGACTGCCAGGGGCAGGGGCAGCACGGCCAGTTCGTGAGCCCGGTCGTAGCGCAGCAGCCAATCCCAGTCCTCGTAGCGCGGCAAGTCCTCGTCGAAGAGGCCGACCTCGGCAAAGACCGCCCGCTCCGCCAACAGCGTCGAACCAGGGCTCAGATCACATCCAAGCAGCAGCCGGCGCCGCTCGACCGGGGCCGGCAGATAATCCCGGGCACCCCGACCGTCCAGGATCCGGTAGCCGGTGCAGCAGGCCCGGTAGCGCCCGCCGTGCATCCGCAAGAACGCGAGCTGGCGCTCCAGCTTCTCGGGAAACCAGGTGTCGTCCGAATCCAGCAAGGCGCACCAGACTCCGAGGGCCGCGGCGATCCCGGTGTTGCGCGCCGCCGCCGCACCGCGATTACACCCATGGCGCAGGATGCGTAGCCGGGGGTCCGTACGCGCATCGCATAGCGCGACCGTCCCGTCCGTGCTGCCGTCATCGACCACGATGACCTCGAAGTCCGCGAAGCCCTGCGCAAGCACACTGTCCAGGGCACGGCCGATGCTCAGCGCCCGGTTGTAGGCCGGGATTATCACCGACACCGCCGGACTGGTCGGCACCATCGCGCTGGGCACCGCGACTAACCGTGACCGGGCCGCCGGGCCCCAATGAGTAACGCCGTTGCCTGGCGTCGCCCGCTCACAGGAGCGGGTCCGCGTGCATGGCTTCGATCATGGCTTGCCAAGCAGGCGGAACCCAGCCGGTGGCGTTACGGAAGCGGCTGCTGTCGAGGCGCCGGTCGCAATGGAAATCCAGGTCCGGCTCGATACGGATACCGAGCCCGTAAACACGGTTGACCAGCTCCAGGAGACTGCACTTGTCGATGGGATCGGCAGACACCTGCCAGACCCCGGATAATTCGGGGTGCGATTCCAGCACCAGGCGCACCACGTCGGACATCGCAAGCGTGGTGAGCCCGCTGTAAAGGGCATGACGATAACCGCGCACCTGCCCGCCCCGCTGCGAGATGAACCAGTCAACAAGCCCGGTTCCGCGTCGCAATTCCCGTCCCACGATCGACGAGCGAATCGTAAAGCAATGCGGGCTCTCGAGCTCCCCCAACAGCTTGGTGCGGCCATAGAGGTCCGCGGGGGCCGGCGCATCCGTTTCCCGGTGGGGTCCACCAACTCCGGTGAAGACGCAATCGGTGCTGAAGTGAATCAGGCGCGCGCCCAGGTCCGCGCAGACCTGACTGAGTTGATGCGGAAGCAGGGCATTGACGCTGATGGACGAGACGGCATCCTTCCCTGCATCGATCTGCTTGACGATACCGATGCAATTGAGCACCGCCTGAGCACCGACCCGCTCCAGCGCCCGGCGCATCGCCGTGAGGTCCGCCGCCGCGATCCCGCCGATCAATCGACTCCGTCCCACGCCCGGGATCTCCGGCCCATCGTTCGGTTCTCCACGCACCGTCCCCCAGACGTCATGTGCCTGGGAAAGCTGCTGCAGGAGCTTGTGCCCGAGCATCCCGGTAGCCCCGAGTACGAGTAACTTCATATATTTAGTCCAGAGCACAGGCCGACTGCACGGCCGGGCAGGGCGTCTCGCCGAAACCGGGGCCGACAGACGCGGTAGACCCTATCCGCGTAGCCGATCGGAGTTCCGCCGGACGGTTCGGGGGAAACAGGGCAGCGACCGGGATCTGCGCGTCGCCTGCGCACGCGGCAATCGGGCGTTAACCCCCCGGCGGCCGCGCTGACCCGGGCGGGGCGGCAAAACTCAGCCCGGCAACGAAACTCGGGGGTGGGTTGGCTCGCTTCGCAAGCTCACTACCGAACAAAGACCAGCGCCCCAACGAATCGCTACCCGGCCGTTCGCTCGGCGACGCCTCGCGAGTGCCTGCGGCCGTCCCGCTCAGCCGACGCGCGCGCTAACCCACCGACAGAGGCCCCGCGGGGCTGCAATTTGAAGTACGACACCCAAATCCACCGCGACGCCGCGCCCCGGCGGCCCAGCATTCTTCCAACGCCGATCTCAACTGAAGATTTTATACCCCCGCTGCAACAACATCAACGCCCCGCCCGGCGCCCCAAAGCGCCGCAACGCCAACGTGCAACCGGGGATCACGGCGAACCAGGCCGCGTGACTCAAGTGACCCCACCCATCGTCGGCCGAACACCGCAACCGCATCCACCGCCGCCGGGCAAGCGGCGGGGCGCGTGCCGGGCCAGGCGATGCCGCCTTGGTTCCCCGGCTTCAAACCCGGTCGAGCGGTGCGGCGGAAGTAGTCGCCGGGATGAGCCCGCTCGCGCCAAGTGCCGACGACCCCGTGTTGCCAGTCGCCTCGATCAGGCTTAGAATCCGGAACGATGGATCTCCCGCGGGTGCTTGCGGCGACCGACCCGGCGATGCCCGGCGCGACCCGGCGATCGATTGATGACATCAACATTGAGCCCACGACCACTGCCGAGTTTCTGTATCGTCCTGCCGATGTACAACGAGCAGTCGAACGCTCGCACCTGCATCGTCGGAATAGATACCGTGCTGGCTTCACTCGACGTCGACTATGGTATCATTGCCGTCGATGATGGAAGTACAGATGCCACCTTGCTGGAACTCAATCGCCTGGCGGAAGAGACCGCGCGGCTGCGGATCGTTCGACATGAACGCAACGCCGGCTATGGGGCAGCGAACCGCACCGCCTTCGCCGCTGCCATCGCCGGCGGCTTCGGCTACGCGATCGTAATGGATGCGGACGGTACCCAAGACCCGCAGTTTATCAGAAGTTTTTTCCCCGCGATGAGCGCCGGCGTTGACTTCATCAAAGCGACCCGCTATTGCCGGGACTCTCGCGTTGAGGGCGTCGATCCCCGGCGTAAGGCGATTTCCTGGCTTGGCAACAGATTCGCCGGGATCGTGTTGCGCATCCCGATCACCGATTTCACCAACGGCTTTCGCGCAATTAGAGTAGACCTGTTGAAAAAGCTTCAGACTCACGACCGCGGCTTTTCCATGCTGATGGAGGAGGTCGTGTGCGCGCGTGACTTGGGGGCGTCGTTCGCCGAGGTTCCCTACACACTGACCGCCCGCGATGCCCCCGGATCGGTTTCCAAGTTCAACTATTCGTTCACGGTGTACCGCGACTACCTCAAGTACATCTTCCGCCCCCGGGCCTGACCGGGCGTCCAGGCAGAAGCGCCATGGAGACAGCAATGCCCGCTCGCTGCGTATTGGCCCGCCGCCGCCTCAGCGTCCCTCCTCCGCGGCCCTGCCCTCAATCGTAACACCCGACCCGGTATCGCCATGCAACATTCTGTTCAGACGTGGAAGAGCCGCCAGCGTTGTGCGTTCTGCGACAGCCTGAGGCTCGCTCCGATCGAAGATTTCGGGGCGGTGGCGCTGGCCGGCGGCTTTTTGAAACCGGACGACTTTGGCGCGGAAGAGCGCTTTCCCATGCGTCTGGCGTTCTGCCGCGACTGCTTCGCGGTGCAGTTGACCGATGTGGTCGATCCGGAACTCCTGTTCAAGCGGTATTTTTATTTCTCGTCGGCGATACGCACACTGCGTGAACACTTCCTCGATTACGCCACCGAAGTCGTATCCCGCTTCCTTGACCCCGGGACCGCGACCGTCGTGGAGATCGGGTGTAACGACGGAATCCTGCTCAAACCCATCGCCGACCAGGGCGTGCGGACCGTGATCGGGGTCGATCCGGCCACCAATGTGGTCGCGCAGGTAAACGATCCGCGCATCAGTATCATCAACGATTTCTTCAATGAGGCAACCGGCCGAAGACTGGCGGACGAGTATGGGGCGGCGGATTTGATCGTCGCCAACAATGTCTTTGCACATATCGCCGACATCCGCGGCGTCACCAATGCCATCGCGCAACTTCTCAAGGCTGACGGGGTCTTCGTGTTCGAGGTCCACTATATCGGCAAGATCATTCATGGCTTGCAGTACGATATGATTTACCATGAACATCTGTATTACTATTCACTGCTCGCGCTGGAGAATCTGTTCTCCCGCTTCGGCATGACGGTCTTCGATGTCAAGGCGATTGCGATGCACGCCGGTTCGATGCGCTATTATGTCTGCAAATCCTCCAGTTTCCATGCTGCCACGCCGTCGTGTCGCGTCATGAATCTGCGCAACGAAGAACTCGGCAATGGTTTCGACTGTCATGACACCTATGTGCGCTTCGCGGCCGACATCTATTCGCGGAAGGTGGCGCTCATGGCCTTGCTCACCCGTTTACGGTCCGCGGGGCGACGGGTGGTCGGATACGGGGCCTCGGGCCGCGCCAACACCATCATCCAATACTGCGGGATTTCGCAAGAGCACATGGAATACATGGTGGACGACGCCGCCGCCAAACATGGCTATTATACCCCAGGGTCTCATTTTGAAATTCGCCCCAGCAGCGCGATCCAGGAGGACCCGCCGGACTACCTCCTGGTGTTTGCCTGGGGATATTACAGTGAAATTGCCGAAAAGCACCGCGCGTTCTTTGAAGCGGGCGGTCGTATGATCTTGCCGCTCCCCGATGTCCGCGTTATCTATCAACCGATGACCGACACCCCGGCGATCACAACCCAGCGCCACACCAGCTAAGAGGCATTACAATGAGAGTCATGAGTATTTTCGGGACCAGACCCGAAATGATCAAGTTATGGTCGACACTGCGCCGACTCGACGAGCTCAATTTCGAGCACATCATGGTACACACGGGCCAGAATTTTACTCCCGAATTGAAGGATTTTTTCTTCCGCGATCTCAACCTTCGCCAGCCCGATCACTACCTCGAGATCGACACCTCGTCCTACGGCAGGGAGGTCGCCGACGTCGTCGCCAAGACGGACGCACTGATGGTCCGCACCAAGCCCGACGCGCTGGTCATTCTCGGCGATACCTACAGCGGGCTGGCGGTCATGCCGGCCACTCACCGCGGGGTCAAGACGTTTCATATGGAAGCGGGCTTGCGGGCATGGGATGCGCGGATGCCCGAGCAACGCAATCGTATGCTGATCGACCATATGAGCGATATCCTGCTGCCGTTCAATCGCTACCATCGGGAAAACCTCATTCGGGAGGGCATCCACCCCGCGAAGATCTTCGTGTCCGGCAACCCCAGCTTCGAGGTGATCCGGGCCTTTCTGCCGCAGATCAAGGACAGCACGATTCTCACCGAACTCGGGATCGGCGCCCAGGGCTACGTTCTGGTAACGGCCCATCGCAGCGAGAATGTCGACCAACCACAGTACCTCGCCGCGATTTTCGAGGCATTGGGGGAACTGCATCGGAAATTCGGCCGCGACGTCGTCTACCCGATGCATCCGCGGACCAGAAGCAAGATCGGCCATCTCACGTTACCCAAGGGGGTTAAGATCTTTGCCCCGCTGGGCTTCTACGACTTCAATCACCTGCTGATGAACGCCTGGTGTATCCTGTCCGATTCAGGTACCGCGCCGGAGGAGGCACTGTTCTACCGGGTGCCCTGCGTGAGTCTGCGCATGACAACCGAGCGCCCGGAGACGGTCGAGGGCGGCGGTCATATCGTCGCCGGACTTTGCCCGCAGGATATCGTCGAGGCGGTGGAGACCGCGGTGGCGGCGCCCTATGCCGCACGCTACGATCTGGAGGAAAACTTCTCGCCCTCATCGGTGGTGGTCAACTGCATCCGCTCGCGCATCACGAACTTTTTCTGAATCGATACCTTGATGGAGCAATTGCCTAAGTCCGGGCGGCGGCGCGGACTTCTGACAATTGGGGCAAAATTGCTCCTCGCGGTCCTCCTGGTGCTGTGGCTTACCCGCTCGGGCGCGATCACGCCGAGTGCGGTTTTGCGCAATGGTGCTTCGCTCTCGGCCGACGCGCTCGCGGCGCTGTGCGTGCTGATCGCCCTCGCCTTGGGCGTCTTTCGCTGGCGGTTGGTCATGGCCTCACTCGGGGTACACATAGGCTACTCGCGGGCGCTCCAGGTCTATTGGATCGGGGCCTTTGCGGGCACCTTTCTGCCCGGTGCGGCAACGGGGGACATCCTGCGCGCGTTTTATGTGGTGCGCGAGGCCCCACATGCCCGGGCGCTGGCGGCGGCATCGGTCGTGATCGACCGGGTAGTCGGGTTGGCAGGATTCATGCTCTCCGGGCTGGCACTGACCCTGCTGCGCGGTGATGCGCTGCGCCACTCGCGCGAATTGCGCGAACTCGCGACCAGCTTCGGCCTTATCCTCGTCGCGGTCCTGGTGTCGCTGCTCGGCGCGGCGTGGATCGGGCGGCGGGTCTTCGCCAACGGGCTTATGGCGCGATCCTGGGGCCGGTTGGGCAACGCCCGCCGCACGGTGATGACGCAGATTGCAGCCGTGGGTTATCCCAGCCTACCGGCACTGCTGACAGTTCTTGGCATCTCGCTGATGATCCCTTCGCTGCTCACCTGTGCCCTCCTTCCGTTCATCTCCGGAGTGTCGCTTGGATACACCAGCATGATCGACATCGGGATCGCTTCCAATGTCGCACAGGTCGCGAACACGCTACCCCTCACCCCTGGCGGGATCGGCATCGGAGAGGGTACTTTCGAGTACGTTCTGGCGCTGCTGCGCCACCCTTCCCCGGTGATCGGCTACGGTACCGCGTTTCTGTCGCTGCGATTGGTTACGGTGGCGGTCAACGCCTTCGGCGGCGTCCTGTTTTTTCTCCCGGGCCAGCGGCCGGCGAGCCGACTGCCGGAGTCGCGGCGATGACCTTGGCAGCGGCATCAGTCGGGACCGGGCCGCCAGGCGTCTGGCGGCACCTGTCCGTGCGACTGCGCGCGGGGCTCTGCGCCCTCGTACTGGTGATCGCGGCCTTTCCGGATGTGATCTTCTCCGGTGCCACGCTGGTCAATTCTGCCGGTTATTTTGCGGGCCTCTACGGCACCCCAATGGCCGCCCTCTATCCGGAGCGCGCAGGCCGCAGTTACCACCATGGTTATAACGATGCGGGTGGCGCGGTGTGGCAGGCCGATCCCATGCGGCAATATATGGCGGGGGTGCTGCGCACCGGCGAGTCGCCCTACTGGAACCCTTACTCCGCCGCCGGCTCACTCGGTCCGGAGACCCTGGTGGACCAGAAATTCTCGCCGGTCACGCTGTTCGCCGTGGTCTTGGGTGGCGACCAGGCAGCCGCCGATGCGGCGCTGCTGCTGTTCTTCACCCTGTCGTTGTATTGTCTCTATCTGATCGTAGCGGTCAATCTCGGGCTGGCGGAGGGAGCGGCGGTCGCGGCGGGACTCTCCTACCTGCTGGGCGGCTTCAATGTCGCCAACCTGGGATCAAACGTGGTCCATGCCTATGTGCTTTTTCCGATACTGCTGGCGGGGCTCATGGCATTTGTACGCCGACCCTCCGGCCGGCGCTTCGTTATGGCGGTCGGCGCCAATGCCCTGGTCTTGGCGACGACCTTTCTGCCGGTCGCCTTTCTGACCTTCGCCGCGGTCTACACCCTGGCCGCCTCCTATGCCCTGGCCCTGGTGCCGGCGCCGGGGCAGCGCCCGCTTGCACGGGCGTTGCGCACCATTGCGGCACTGGTTGCAAGCTTCCTGGCAGCGTTGCTGGTCATGGCGCCCTTGTACCTGCCGATCCTCGAGAGCCTGTCCCTGGTTGATTCGGTGGAGATGTATGCCCAGCGGGTCTTCATGCCGGTCAGTCTCAACAATCTGGTTGGCATGGTGTCGCCCAAGCATTTCTGGGAGTCCTATTCGGCAATCGATCCGCAACTTCTCGCCGCTGACCCCGTCGGTCTTGGTAACGGTGCGTTTCATCTTGGGATAGTGCCGATCGTCGTCGCCGCGCTGAGCATGGCGGGCAAATGGTACCGCAAGGGACTGGTCTTCGCGGCCGCCGCCCTGTTATTCGTGATCGCGGTGGGGAGGATCTATGATCTCGCGCCGCTTTCGGACCTCATTGGTCAGGTCTACGGCGTGAGCAGTCTCGGTTGCCAGTACTGGTGGACGGTTGTCGCAATCACCTTTCCGTTCCTCGTCGCATTCGGCTTCCAGGCCCTGCTCACGGGAGATCGAAAGGTGTTCGCGTTACTCGCGGTCTATCTGCTGATCCTTGGTTCGTTCGTCGTCGCTTACCAGGTCTACGGTTGGCATGAAGGCCGCTACCTGCGGCAGCTATGGTACCTGGCGGTTGCCGTCTTCATTGCCGCGACGGCCGGCGTTCTGGTCGTGCGCGCGCGCGGGCCCCACGCCGGAGCCTGGCGCGCGGGCCTGCTCGTCCTGGTGTTCCTGGAACTGACGTTCGATATGAATCATCTGCGGCCGATCCGCAACGACGCGGCCCAGGTACCGTCCGCGATGCTGCAATTTCTCAGACAGCATATCGGCAACTACCGCCTGGCGAATTTCGGGCCGACCGGGCTCCCGCCGGAATGGGGTTCGGCCTATGGGATCGCGGAGGTGGGGTCCATGAACATGAGCATCCTGCCCTGGTACAAGGCGCTGTTTGAGAGAGCATTCGGCCTGCCGACGCCAAGGACCTGGGGCAATTTTGCCTCACTGCACCTTCCCGTCAGCCCGCCCAAGATAAACGATCAGATGCTTGACCTGATGGCGGTAAAGTACCTCTTCGTCCCCGCGCCGTGGCAGGAGTACCACGAGCTGCTCGCGGACCGTCGGTATTGCGATATCTATAGCGACGCCCACGGAACTCTTTATGCCAACAAGGACGTCTGTGCGCGGGCCTATGTTGCGCGCGAGTGGATCCGTCACCCAGGGCTTCCCGAGGTGATACCTGAGTCACCCTGTCGCAGCGTGTACATTGATGACGCCGGGCTGATCGCGGCGGCGCGGCAGCTCGGGGTTCCCGAGCGCACGCAACCGCAACCCGGCACCCGCGGTAGCCCACCGATCCGCGGCCTGCGAATCCACAATGCATGGATGCGCTTGCGGGTATCCCTGGACGCGCCCGCGGTGCTCGTGGTTGCCGACGCCTGGCACCCCAACTGGCGCGCGAAGGTCGACCGCCGGCCTGCCTATATGGGGCGGGTCAACGGCAGCTTCCGCGGCATTGCGCTGCCGGCCGGCGAGCATCTGGTGGAGATGAGCTATCGACCCCGCTCGTTGCCCGCGGCCCTCGTGATCGCTGGGGCGGCCTTACTGCTTCTGATCCTCATTCCCTTCACCAGGCGCTTGCGCGCCCGGTTTCTTCCCGGTCGCTAGCGGTCGTTGCCGTTCTGACCACTATCGGCAAGACCATGCGCGACCACGGCCTCGCGTTTGCGCAGGATCCGCGAACGCCGTATGAGTTCCAGCCAAGTCCCAAGTATGGTGCCGAGCTTCACACCAGGACCTCGTCTTCAAAGCGCAGATCCTGGTCGGGCATGAGCCCGCGCCGGCGCAACAGGTCGCACACCTGCTCCGGGCTCATCAGGTCATCGGACGAAGTGTATTCGCGCTGCAGGCACCGACCCAACTCCGCGCTGGACTCCTCGCGCAACTCCGGCAGGATTGGCGCTACCACATAGTCCCCATCGCGCTCGAAGGTTCGCCAGCCCTCTTCCTCAGAAACCAGCGACTCGTGCAGCTTCTCGCCCGGACGCACGCCGGTCACAACCGTCTCGATCGGGCGATCACCGATCAGGGCGGCGGCCACATCGACCATGCGCGCGGCGGGCACCCGCGGGATGTAGGTCTCGCCCCGCTTACCGGTGGCAACCGCACGCAGGATCAGGTCGACCGCCTCCTCCAGGCTCAGCAGGAAGCGCGTCATTTCCGTGCTGGTGATGGTGAGCGGCCCGCCGTTCCTGATCTGGTCATGGAAAAGCGGAATGACAGATCCACGTGAGGCCAGTACGTTGCCGTAACGCGACAGGACGAAGCGCGTGCCGGGCGCCTCCAAATTGCCTTGCGCGTAGATCCGCTCTTGCAGCGACTTGGTCATCCCCATGACGTTCACCGGCTTCACCGCCTTGTCGGTGGAGATGCCCATGACGCACTCCACCGGCAGCCGCAGATCCCGGATGGCGCGGACCAGATTCGCCGGGCCCACGACATTGGTCTGGACCGCCTCGCTCGGGAAATACTCACAGGTCGGCACCTGTTTGAGGGCGGCAGCACCGAACACGATATCGATCTCGTGCAGCGCACCGCAGAGCGATCCGTAATCGCGCACGTCGCCGATCCGAAACTCGAGTTTCTCCCGAAAGTTGCGGTAGATGATCTCATCCGTGGCGGCGCGCCGGTGTTGGTAGTAGACCCGGATGTCGTGCTGCTTGGCCTCGTCGCGGGAGAAGATCACGATGCGCGCCGGGTCGCCGTGCTTACCACCCAACAGCCGCCGCAGCAGCACCTTGCCGAGTGAACCGGTGCCGCCGGTGATCAGAATCCGTTTACCGTCGAGTAATGCCATCTTTCTGTTTCCTCACTAACACCCGCTGACCGGAGCGGATCGGCGTGCATGGTTTCGATCATTAATTGCCAGGTCAGCGGTGCCCGGCCGGTCGCTGCCCGGACACGGCTGGTCGACCTCGCCCGACAGCTTACGACGGCCGCACAGGCCATTGGCGGCCGGCGCTTGCGTCTCGCCATAGGGACCACCCGGTCCGGAAAAGATGCAACGCTGGCGCTGGGCGTATACGAGCCACAGTTCTCTGAGAATACCCGCAAATGCCCACCTCCCCGCCGCCCGCTGCAGAGCGACTCCTCCATTCTACGATCCTATTACCGGCATTGCAAAACCTTCAACCCCTCGACAACCGACGCGGGCCCGTCAGTCGCCAGCCCCCGGGGCACGCCTGCCGCGAGGTGCCCGGCGGCCAGGCCGAGTCTCCGGGTCAGAGCCCCGCCGACTCCGACGCTTGGCCGGCGACGGCGGCCGCGCCGGCGGGGCGGATGGGTTCCCGGAGCCACCGCTGAGGACAGCAGCGATGACCACGGCTGCCGTCGGCAAAGTGAGCGAGCCCAAGCACGCACCGCGCGGATACCGCTGGCCGCTTGCTCATCGACGCAAAACCCTATATGCTACACCGGCGACGCAACTCGCAATAATACTACACAGTCTCGGGGGTGCGCGGTGAAATGTTTATGCTGCGAAAGCTCCAAAGTCGCCCGCGTCTTGTATCAGAAGAACGGCTCGACGATCAGGCAATGCCGCGATTGCGGTCTGGGCTTTGCCGAGAAGGACGATTTTCATCCTGAGTCCTATTATGACGACGCCTACTTCGACGGCTCGCGAGCGGATGGGTATGCAGATTATTCGGGCGCCAGAGAGGTGCTCACCGAGCAATTCGATCGCGAGCTGCAGATCATCGAAACATTTCCACGGGCACCCGGCGCCGTGCTGGAGATCGGCTGCGCCTATGGCTATTTCATCGAACGGGCACTGTTGCAGTATACGGATGTCTACGGGATAGAAATCTGTCAAGCCGCCGTTGCCGAGTGCCACCGACGGGGGCTCTATAGCGTCACCCACGGGGCGATTTCTGCGGAAACACTCGAGGCGGTTCCCGAAATCGGCTTAGCCGTGATGCTCGACGTAATCGAGCACCTGCCCGACCCGCGCGAGGCGCTTGAGCTGGTGTCCGGAAAGATGTCAGTGGGGGGCATTTTATTCATTACCACGGGGGACTTCGCGTCTTTGGCGTCCCGCGTAAGCGGGCGCTACTGGCGCCTGATGACCCCACCGCAACACCTATGGTTCTTCACGCCGCTGGCGCTTGAGAAACTCGGCCGGCGGCTGGGTCTTGAGGTTATACATGTTTCCCATCCCGCCAAACGGGTACCACTTGGACTAATGGTTTTTCAGGCACTCCGCCTGGTCGGCGTGCGGGCGAGGTTGCCCGCTTGGATGCATCGTGTCGGGCTCAGCGTCAATCTGCACGATGCCATGCGCCTGGTATTGCGGAAGGTATCGCCGTGACGCCGTCATACATCATCCCGGGGGCGGAACGCGGCGGCATTTTCGTTGTGATTGCCGCCTTTAACGAAGAAAAAGTCCTCGCCGAGACGATTGCCGACGTCGCCCGCGTGACGAGAAATATCGTGGTGGTGGATGACTGCTCAACCGACCTGACGTCCGCCATTGCCCAGGCCTGCGGGGCGCATGTCATTCGCCATCCAATCAACCTGGGTCAAGGGGCCGCGCTGCAGACGGGGATCGAATACGCCGCGCTGCTGGGTGCGGATTACATCGTGACGTTCGACGCCGATGGACAACACTGCGCAGATGAAATTCTCCCGATGGTTGAAGCACTCAAGCAGCGAGACGTCGACATCGCGCTGGGTAGTCGTTTCCTCGGCGGGGTGAAAAACCTGCCCCGCAGCCGGCGCCTGGTCCTGAAGCTGGCGATCAAATTCACGCAATGGACCGGCGGGGGCCGCTTCACCGACGTACACAACGGATTTCGGGTCATGTCGCGTCGTTTCTTTACGCACTTCAAGTTTGATCAGAATCGGATGGCCCACGCCTCGGAGATCCTGAAATACATCGCTGCCAACAAGATACCCTATATCGAGTTTCCCACCACTGTCACCTACTCTCAGTATTCGCTGGAAAAGGGCCAGAGTAATGCGAATGCGTTACGGATAATCATGGAGTTGTTGCTGAAGAGAGTTTCAAGGTGATCTTTTCGATACTGTTGACCGTCGCCTTTGTCGTGATGAGCCTGTACGCCCTCGCGTTCATGGGCGGGAGACGCTTGGGGAAACTGCTGCTGGTATTTTATGCCGTGGCGGTCTTCATTGTCTGGCACCCGGAGGCCTCGACCAAGATCGCCAATTTCACCGGGATCGGACGCGGCGTCGACTTCGGCCTCATGCTGGTCTCGGTGCTTTCCCTGAACCTGATCATTTTCCTGATTCATCATGTTCATCAATTACACCGGCAGCTCACGCTGCTCGCACGCAGTATCGCACTCGGCCAGGCGATCACCGCTCGTAGCGCGCTGCCGAGCACGCCGACGGCGCCCGCCGAAGGCGAATGTACTGACCTGAAGGCGGGTGCGGAATAGGCTGTTGAACAGCCGCCCAGCCCCCAGAAACAGAGAACAACCAATGACTTACATGGCGCGCCTCTCGCTGATTTCGGTGTTGACGCTGGCGTTTGCCACGGTCGTTTTCTTATCTCTGGACATCAATCGTTATCGCGACAAGCTCTACACGGCTGAACTGTCGCCAAAACCCGGGGCCGGGATGCTGAAACTCGTGTTCTACGGTAATCGCTATTTTATTTATTCAGGCGACTCCAGTATCAGATTCTCCGGCGATGATTGGGAGGTGACGAAAAACAGTGATTCGACAGTATTGACTGCGCGGACCGACCGGTCGACGGTCAAAGTTTCGGCGTACGGCGCACCGGTCTACGTTGGTCTCTTGCGCTTCCCCGACGGCGGTTCTGCCATTCTGACGGAGGCCTCCGGCAAGCAGCAGGAGATCGATCTGCGCTCGCCCACGGAAGGGCTGCAGACACTCACCTTCGGGGGGGAGGATTCATCCGTTCCAGCAGTCGTGGGAAGCGACTTGATCCCCTCCTTCTACTCTACCGGCATCTACCTCCTGATCATCGCCGTCTTCGCCCTGCTGGCCTTTTCGCAGATGCGTCCCGGCCGCGCTCCGTGCGTGCGGGGGGAACATCAGCCGAGGGCCCTCGCGGAGCTGCTTGGCTACGCCGCCCCGCTGATCGCAGCGTCCTTGTTTGTCCAGGCGGCCTACTGGCCGGCCGGTGTGGCGCATGATGGCGGCCTGCAATGGTCGGAGGCCGTAACGCCTGGCCACCTTACCCCCGCACTCGTGATACCTGCCACACTTTTCTTTAGAGTCTTCGCCGGAATTTCCAGTAGTCCTGCCTATCTCATAGCAGTCCAGATCGTACTGGCGTCGCTTGGCGTGGCGCTGATCTTGCGGGAAATACGCAAGCGGGGTCTGTCCCGGCGAGCGGCGCAGCTGGGTGCCATCGGTATTGCGTTGTTGCCGCAGTATGCGACCTTTTTTTGCACACTGTCCAAGGATGCATGGAATTGCGTCGGGCTGCTCTGGGCGGCCTACGCGGCCCTGTCGCTATTACGGCACCATGCTGCCGACAGGCGCTTCAAATCGGTGCTCCTGGCACTGCTGACGGGCCTCTGCGGCATCTTCGCGGGACTCATGCGTCCCAATACCCTTCCTGCCGTTCTCGTCTTCATGCTGTTGCTGGCGGTTTACTTCAGCAAGGGACTCGGGGCGAAAAGCGCCGCAGCCCTTTTTGCCGGTTATGTCGGGATTGCGCTCTTGACCCCGACCGCGGTCATCTATCTCTCCGCCGAAGCTCAGGCGCAGCGATCCGCGACGGCGGCAACGACCGGCGTCTCGGACCACGGCGGTTATCCGCTGGCGGAATTCGCCAATCTATACGTTTTTCATTTGTTCGCGGCGGCGCTTCACGATGGCGTGGCGATTGACCCGAAAGACGCCGCGGTCTTTTACAAGGTTGCCCCTGAGGCCGCTTGGCGGGAATACGATTGTTCCTATGTGGATAAGACACTGGTGTCGGTAGGCAGTTCCGCACAGTTCGATCCCTTGTATTTCGCCCAGCACCGCGGCGAAATGGCGTTGATCGTAGTGAAGCTGTTGGTTCAGAACCCGGCGGTGCTGATCCACCGCCAGGCGTGTGTGACCAGGCTGTTGTGGTACATCGGTTATCGCGACTCCCCATTCCAAACGAATGCGACGGTCGGCTATGACGAAAGCTCAGTACCCGCGGCCTTTATCGCGACGGCGGGCGACAACCGCAGCCTGATCGGCAAGGTCAGCCGACAGTTCATCAGCGACTACATTTCCTGGTCGGAGAGCCCGACGCATTTGTGGATTTTCTGGAAGCCCTTTCTGTATACGTGCCTGGGGCTGTTTTCGGTCCTGATATATTCGCTGTCCCGGAAACAATACGACGTGCTGCTGGTCGCCGCGTTACCCGTGATGCTTACGCTGTTGCTCGCTGTTGTAATTCCTTTTCCGGCGTTCCGGTATCAGTATCCGGCAACCTTGCTGTTTACGCTGCTGTTCCTTTTTTCTTTTGCACGGCCGGTCGCGCGCAGCACCGATCTCAGCGCCGTGCCGGCACCGCCCGGTGCCTTAGCTCGATGACGACTTCAGGCGCATTGATCGGCGGCAATGGATGCGGCAGCGCTTCAGGTCAGCACCGGGAAGCGGCGCGCCGGGAATCGTCGGGACGGCCCGGTCGCGCCGGAACCGGTCACGCCTGGTTCCCGGCATTCAAATCGTCGAAGATCTCGTCGTAGAAAGCCCAGACCCGTTGGTCCATCTTGCGCTGATCGAGTCGTGTCTCGACCGTCTGCCAGTTGAGAACCGCCGCCTGGTCGACCAACGGGTCGTCGGTCAGCGCCGAGCGAACGCGCTGCGCGATGAGGTCCACGTCGTCCGGCGGGATCAGATAGCCGCCCTTGCCGTGGTCAAACCACTCGTCGCAACAGGACGTGTTGGTCTGGATGGGAAAGGCGCCCATCGCCATGGCCTCCAGGGCCGAGGTGCTGATCGCGTCCGAGACGCTCACGCCCAAATAGACCCGGGCCATGGCGAACAGACGTAGTATCTGTTCGTGCGCGGCATAGGGGAGCACCACGATGTTTTTGATCGGGGTGGTGTTACGCATTTCTTCGGCACGCGTCACCGCCTCGGGGGAAGGCGAGAAGATCACGACGTCGAACTTGCGCACAATGTCGGCACAACGCTCGAGCGCGGCCAGTGCGGTCAGCACCCGCCCGGCAAAGTGCTGGTAGCCCTTGACCATGATCAGGCGCCGCCGCGACGGCGGTACCAGGGAGCGCAGGCGGGCGGTCGACGGGAGGTCGAAACCGCCCGAGTTGGGCATCACCGGGAGGACCTTGGCCGTCATGCCGAGGTCGCGGGCGAGCCCGATGTCGCGTTGGCACTCGCACGAATAATAGTCGATCTGTCGCAGCAGCCGCGTGATCTGCGCCCGGTGCGCCGCATCCTGCCGGAAATGATAGATGTCGCTGCCCCAGTTGGTGGCCAGCCAGGGCGGAAAACGGCGGCCGATGAGTTGGCGCGCCTTGGAGACGTTGTACCCGCAATGCTGGAACTCCATGGAGTGAATGAGGTCCGGCTGGAGTTTGCGGATGAGGCGAGCCAGGCTCCAAGGACTGTAGCTGAGTTGGCTGGTGGCGTCCGATTCCCCGGTACGGACCGTCACGCGGGTGAGTGCGGAGGCCAACTTGTGGGGGATGGGCAGGGGATAGATCGGCGCGATGCGCAGACGCTGCGGATGGGCGGCGATCTGCGCATCCACCAGTTCGGCCCACCAGCGTCGCCATGGTCTGCGCAACCCCTCAAGCAACTGATCGCGACTGACCCGCAGGAACGGCGGATGCACCGTTACGCCGCGCAGCCACGGCAGCACCGGGTGGTGATCGATCGGGAAGACATGCAGATCCCAGCCGCGGTCGGCGATGCTGTTGATCCAGCGACAGGCGTGTGGGCTGTTCTGCATGCACACGAAGAGAATCTTAGGCGGCCCCTTCATGGCGGGCCGCTCCGCAGCAGCGACGCGAACACGGCGGCCCCGCTGACCAGGTCGAAGGAGCGCCGGAAGGCATCGTCGCACCAGGCCGCGCCGCGGTTGCGCAGGACGGCGTCGATCGAGACCTCCAGCGCCGCCATAATGCCGACGATGTCGTCCGGCGCCGCGGTCGGACAGCCCAGGCGGTCGAGGATCTCCCGGCAACCGCCCGCCGGGGCGATGCCGATGATGGGGGTATTGGCCCCCATGTAGTCGGTCACCTTGCTCGGCACGAAGGGGGTTGCCACCACGTCGGCCTCGATGACGAGCAGGATATCGGCGTCGTACATGAGCGCGAGCGACTCGCCGTAGGGGATGGTCTCCCGGTGCCGGACCATCCCCGGCGGCAAGGCCTCTGCCGCGGGCCCGTCCAACATGCCGGGCTCGACCAGGCCGATCAGTTCCAACTGCACCCGCTCGCGCAGGTCCGGCCGCCGCTCGAGCAACCGGGCGAGGGCGAGGAAGAGGGGCCGCGGGGTGCGGCGGCCGAACAGGGTGCCAAGCGAACGCAAGGTAACCTTGGCATTGTGGCATTTCGGTCGCGACGGATAGAGCGCGGCATCGAAGACGTGTGGTATGACCCGGGTCCGCTCCGGCCGGAGAAAGGGGTAGGCCGCCAACACCATCTCCAGGGCCTGCGGCGAGCTATGGGTGACATAGGTCGCCGCACGCAGCGTCTGCGGCTCGCGCCAGAGGTTCCAACGCCGGACGTCCCACCGCGGCTCCAGCGGGTTACCCGCCCAGGGGTCACAGAAATGGGCAATCCAGGTCAGGTCCGGATAGTCGCGTTTGACCCGGACCATGACCGGATTGACGCTGTGGAACGGCGACACCGTGATCACCCCGGCGTAGGACGAGGGTCCGGCGGCCAGCACTGCCGCGACCGCACTGTCCTGGAGTTGCTCCATGCAATCGGGGAGGTCGCGCAGGCGACGCACGCGATGCGCGAGTGCCCGCCCGAGACTGCGCGAAGGCACCAACCGCTGCACGCGGCGGCAATGCGCCGTCACATAATCGACCAGACTGTTCTCGCGCGGCAGGTACCACACGCCCGGATCGGCACAGATCACATCGACGGCGTAGCCGAGCCGATGCAGACCCGCAACAAGCCTGGCCATCACCGGTGACATCTGCACATGGATCGGCGGGAAGGCATAGCCGACGACCAGCACACTGGACTGGGTCCCCGCCGCCGGGACCGGACGCGCCGCCGAACTCATCGCCTGATCCGGGCGAGCCGATCATTGACATAGCGCAGCGGGACCGTCACTCGCCATGAGCGCGAGGCGTAGATCAGATCAAGCTCGTGACGGTAGGAGTCGATTTGCGACTGGAGCCGTTCGCGCTGTAGCACACCATCCGTAATCACGGCCGAGAGGCGCTGGAGCTCGTTGCCGAGATGCTGGAGCTCGATCGACAATTCCCCTGCCAGCGCTTCGGTGGCGGCGCGCTCATCGACGAACGCCTGGCAGGCCGCGGCATCCATCTGGGTCAGGTGGTAGACGCCGAGTTGCGCGGCACGACCGCCCGCCTCTTTGAAGCCGCGGGCGCCCAGGCTGTGCGCGAGCCGGAAATAGCCCTCGGCCAGCGAGACGTTCGCAACCTGACGCACCTCCGCCTCCGAGAGTTGCGCGAGAAAGCCCTCGAGCAGCGTGTTGCACTCCGTCTGGGCCAGTTCCAACATCTGGAGCGTGCCCTGCTCCGGATGGCTGCGCGCCCGCACCAGGATCACCGGCTGGTGGACGAACGCATAGGTCTTCGCCATCCGGAACCACAGGTCGTAGTCCTGGGTGGTCCGCAGGGCCGGGTTGAAACCGCCATGCTCCGCAAAGGCCTGGCGCGGCACCAGCAGGGTACAGCCATGCAGTGCATTGGCGATGGTGATGAAATAGCGGAAGTCCGCGGGCGCCATGTGCTGCAGGATATACGGCTTGCCGGCCTCCGGGTCGTCGGTGAAGACCTCATAGTCGCTATACAGCACGCACCGACCGGGATCCGGCATCTGGACCAGCGCCTTGATCTGGGTCTCGAGCTTATCGGGCAGATAGAGATCGTCGTGGCTGAGCCAGGAGAAATAGTCGCCGGTCATCTCCTCGACCCCGCGGTTCAGCGCGGTCGCCACGCCGCCGTTCGGCTTGGCGACATACCGGATACGCTCCCCGTAGGTGAGCGCCACCCGCTCGGACGCGCCGTCGTCGGTCGAGCCGTCATTGACGACGATCACCTCGATGTTTTGGTAGCTCTGGGCGAGCGCACTGTCGATGGCCTCCCCCATATACTTGGCCCCGTTGTAGACCGGGATGACGATCGACACCTTGGGCTCGAACTGACGGACGGCCTGATTGCGCAGCAGGTCGCCGAACGGCACCTGATGACCGGAGGCGTCGAGCGTGTCCGCGGCGTGCTCGCCCGCGCGCCGCAGACCGGCGGCGCGGCTCAGTGGCTCACCGTCGCCATCCTCACGCTCGACCTTCGCGGCATAAGCGGTAAAGTCACCAAGCATGGCGATCGGGTCCAGGTCGCCGTCGGCGCCCCCGGTCTGGTGACAGATCTGCGCGGTGGGCTCGGTGAGCGCGCCGACCGGACCTTGTTTGGCAATGCGCCGCCACAGGTCGAGCGCCGCGAAGGCCCCCAACTGCTCATCGAAAGCGCCGACCGCCGCGAACACCTCGCGGCGGACCATCACCGTCGACAGAGCGACCGTCACCGGCACGCCGAACCCAGTCCCGGCCTGGACCTCGCCCGCCGCCGTCGCCCCGCACTGTGGCCCGAGGGATTCACCCGCCTCGTCAATGCAGAGCGCCGCGCCGTAGACCATCAGGAGGTCCCTGTGTGCCTCCAGATAGTCCACCTGAAGCGCGAGCTTGTCGGGCAGATACCGGTCCTGCGGCGTCAGGAAGGCGACATAGTCGCCGCTCGCCCGCGCCAGGCCCGCGTTGCAGGCAGCGGCCCGCCCCGGCTGTGCCTGGTGGACCCGCAGCAGGCGCTCGTGCGTAATGGCGCTGAGGGTTTGGGCGAGGGTCGGGTCTGAGCCGTCATCGACGACGATGACCTGCAGGTTCCGGTAGCCTTGGGTCAACACGCTGGTGAGCGCGGCGCCGACCTGGCCGGCCTGAGCGCCGACCGGAATCACGACCGAAACGGTCTTGCTTTCGAGGTCCATAGATTATTCCTGATCCGGGCGCCGCACGCTTAAAGATCGACCAGCCGCCAAAGTCCCAGGCTCTTATCGGCCCAGTCAGTCCCGAACTCGGTGCAGTTCTCGTTGATCATCCGCTGCGGCGGCGGGAAATCAAATGGCGGCAACTGAAGATTGATCGGCCGCCATTCGCCGGTCGTAATATCGACGTTATTGGTGCGATTGGTGAAGGTCGTGGTGAGCAGCCAGGTCGAGCCGCTGCGTTTGAGATTGGCCAGGGCACGCAGTGCGTCCGCGAAGGAGAAATGGACCAACAGATCGCGGCAGAACACCAGGTCGACGCGGGGCAGCGTGTCGTTGGCGATGTCCAGCAGCGCAAAGCGGCGCCGCTCGTTGGTATACGCAGCGGTGTTCTCGGCAATGAGCGCCGCAACCACGTCGGCGCCGGTATAGTCAACGCCCAGCTCCAGGGTACGCATCCAGTGGAAATCCCCGCAGGGAACGTCGAGCATGGATTGCACCCCGAGTTCGCGCAGCAGGGCGGGCAAGGTCTCGCGGATCACCGTGGTCTGCTGCAAGTCGGACCCCCCGCCCGAGTGCGACACCTCACTGCCCCAGTGATTCGTGACATAAATCTCATTGAACACCTCGGCCATCGGGCGGGCCGGCGAGGTCTGCGCGGGCAGGGGCGGCTGGCCGGGAACGGACGCTGACGCGTGACCGGGATCGGCCGCGGGCGTACGCACCAGGTCAGGCACAGGCGGGGGGCCGGGATCGGGCATGGGCGGATGGCCGAGGTCGGGTGCATGGGGCGCCCGTCCCGCCAACCGGCGCACCCACTGGGCGGCTCGCCACAGGCGTGAACCGGTGACCGTGCGCAACTCGTTGCTGAGCTTCGTGGCGAAGATCTGCTCCAGTTGCAGCGCCTGCTTGAGTTGTGCGGCGTACAACTGCTGTTCCTGCAGCGCCTGCATCACTTTCACGGTATAGGCCTGCTCCGCTTGCAGCGACTGCAGGATCTGCTCGGCATAGGCCTTTTCCGCCATCATCTCCCCCAGTTTTCTACGTGTCTCAATAGAATCGTCGCACATCGCCTGCATACTGCCGATCCGCTGTGTCAGCGCCTCCACGCGACCGCCGGGCGGGGCATCGACGGCAAGGATCAGGAGGTCGTAAATCTCGTCGCCCAACCCGCCCAGCGCGCGCCGCTCGATCATGGTACGCGTTGCAAGATCAATGCAGCCGACCGCCGAACCGAGTGTCGTATCGATGCCCCGATTGGGCGTCCCCTTGCTGCGGGAGATCCGGCGCGGCGCGCTGAGACCGATCCAGAGCCGGTCACCCTGGAGGGCGAGCCCGCGGACATAGTCGCCGACCTCCATCGCGGCCTGCGCGCGCCAGCGACGCTGCGGGTCCCGCTGCAGTTCATGCACCCGATGACCCCGTGATTCGGCGAAGAACAGCCGCTCCTCGGCATAGAGCGGGGTATGCGGTTGGCAGAGACCATCCTGGATGACCTCGTGAGGTTCAACCAGAAACACGCTCCCCGCGCTGCCCCAGGCCCCGTCCGGCTGCCGCGGCCCGAAGCAGGAGGCGATCAGGCCTTCAGGGGCCAGGGTCAGGCCGTTGAGGTGAACCAGGTCGCGGTCGTAGTCGACCCCGGGGTAGCGCCAGTAGGGCCGCGGTTCGCCGAACCCGTGGTCGCTGAATGGCACCGCATAGATCTCGTTCGTGCCGGTGCTGGCAACCAGGAGCGACCCCGCATGGAAGACGATCGAATGCAAATCCACGCAGGGTGACAGGTCCCGCTGCGCCGTGATGCGGCCGGCAACCGGATCGTAGAGCAGGAGCAGCGGCGGTGCCGACTGTGTGGCCAGGATCAGCTCGCCGTCCACCAGGCAGGCGCCGCACAGACCATTGCTCCCGGGCTCCAGGATGCCCGTTCGAGCCAATGCCAACCACGCAAAACCATCGTCATCCAGACTCAGAAATCCTCCCGATTCGCGCGGCGATGCCGACTGGTTGCAGAAGGTCACGAAGAGCGATTGCTGCTTCACACGCCGCTCCGTGCCTGCTCAGCGGCTCCCATCGGCTGCAGTTCGACGCGAATATCCAAATCGATCGCCCCCATCGCCGGCCGCGTGGCACCCCGGCCAACCCGGAAGGCCAGCACGTCGAGGATGCGATGCAGCAACTCACCGCGGGAGGCCACGCCGCAATTGAAGAAATAGGTGCCCCAACCGAAGGCACAGGAGAACTCGAAGCAGATGTCGATGACCTCACCGGCGGCGACGGCGGGCAGCGTCTGCAACCCGGGCGGGAACATCCCGCCCCCCAGGTGCACACCGTTGATCATCTTGCTCATACAGTAGAATTTGATACTGCGCGCCGCCTCGTGGAACGTCACGCGGTAACAGAAGCGATAGCGCTCGCCGGGGACCAGGCAATTCACTCGCTCGCCGGTGAGTGTGAGCAATCGCGCGTCCGAGATCTCGGCACCGTTCGACGCAAAGGCGACGGTACTGACCGATACCAGGCTGGGATCATAGCCGGCGGGCTCGGTCTCAGCCGCATCCTCCTGCGCCTCCACGACGCCCAGGTCGCGCAGGGCCTGCGCGCTGCCCGGCGCCGCGTCGGTCGCCCCGGCGGCGGCGCGGGCCGCGCCGTCGTCGACCGCGGCGCGGATGTCGGCGAGAATCTGCGGCACGCAGTCCTCCGGCGCGGCCATCAGTTTCTGGTACCAGGCCACGGTGCGCTTGGGCCGCCCGGTATACAGATGCTCGCCGCGATGCAGCAGCACGGCATGGTCGCACAGATCGACCACGGTGCCGGTGGCGTGCGAGACGAACAGAATGGTCGCCCCGTCACCCTTGATCCGCTCCATGCGCGCGAAACACTTGCGCTGAAACGCCTCATCCCCGACGGCCAAGGCCTCATCGACGATCAGGATGTCCGGATCGACGCTGATCGCAACGGCGAAGGCGAGCCGGGCGAACATGCCGCTCGAGTACGTCTTGACCGGCTGATCGATGAAGGGACCGATGTCGGCGAAGGCCAGAATATTGTCCATCCGTGCATCGACCGCGGCCCGGTCGTAGCCCGCGATGATGCCATTGGTGTAGACGTTTTCGCGCCCGGTGAATTCCGGATTGAAGCCCGCCCCGAGCTCCAGGAGGGCCGCGATGCGCCCGGTCACGGTCACGGAACCGACGGTAGGGCTCAGGTTGCCGCAGATCATCTGCAGCAGTGTCGACTTGCCGGAGCCGTTGCGGCCGATGATCCCCCAGGTCTCGCCCTGGCGGATCTCCAGGTCGATCGCCCGCAGCGCCCAGAATTGCTCGTAGTAGGTGCGCCAGCGGCCGAACAGCATCTGCTTCAAGCGGTTTTCCGGGCGCTCGAACATCGCGTAGGCCTTGCCGGCCCCCACGGCCTGCACCATGAGGTCAGACGACATCGGCAAACCCCCGCTTGGTCACCAGGAACCAGACCACGCCGGCCCATGCGACCAGCAGCGAGAGCACATAGGACAAGATCAGCACGCGTGCCTGCGGCGGATTGGCGAACAGCAGGACATCACGCACCTGCTCCATGGCCACGGCCAGGGGATTGAGCTGCATATAGCCCCTCACCCACTCCGGTAGCGCCGAGACCGGGTAGAACAGCGGGCTGGCGAACATCAGCACGGGCAGCACGATGCCGACGAATTGGCGGATGTCGCGGATGTAGAGTCCGGTCGATGACAGGAACCAGATCAGACCCAGCGTCATGAGCACCAGGGGCAGGAGCACCACGGGCAGCCAGAGCACGGTGAGCGGCGGCAGTCCGGCGATCAGGACATAGGCGACCAGCAGGATCCCGAAGCTGATCGCGGCATTGAATAAGGCCGCGGTCATCGACACCCAGGGCAAGGCCTCCAGCGGGAACACGATCCGCTTGATATAGGACGGGTTCTCGGCCATCAGCGAGGGCGCGCGGGCGATGCATTCCGAGAACAGGGTAAAGACGATCAGCCCCGCGAACAGCACCAGCGCGAATTCAAAGCGGCTATTCATCGGGGTGGCCCAGCGGGTCTGGAACACCACGCTGAAGACGAAGGTATAGATCGCCAGCATCAGCATCGGCGTGACAAAGGACCAAGCCAGCCCCAGTACGGAACCGCGGTAGCGGGTGGCGATCTCACGCCGGGCGAGCTGCGTGATCAGTCCAGCGTTGCGTGTAAAAGAAGTGAAGATGTGCTGGGGGCCGTGCTCGGCAAAGGACAGGCGCGGGCGGCCGGCCGTATGCACGGTGACCGGCCGACCGGTCGCAGGGCCAGTCGGCGAATGATGATCGATCATCGTTTTCCGGGGGGTCGCTTGGAGGACATGGGGCGCCGGGGCGGACCGCCGACATCGGACTGGTGCCTTCGGCAACCTGAAGGCCTAGAACATGACAGTATACGAATCTGCGTGACCGGCGCAAGGGTGGCGGGCCGCAACGGGTGCGATCCACGCTGAGGTGGGCGGCAGCCTTCGTCGGGCGGTCCTCGCTCAGGGTAGGATCTCGTAGGCGCTGAGGAAATCATCGCGATAGATTTCGCGCAGGTTTCCGGCCTGGGCAAGCTGGTCTGCCAGGGCCTTGGCGGGCGAATAGCTGGCGTCCAGGAGGACGAAACGATAGCCGCGCCGCCGCACCAGGGCCCAGGAGTCCGGGGCCGCCGCGATCTCCCGCGCCTCGCTGAAGGTGTTGGTACTGAGCAGAAACTCGGGGCGGAGCCACAGCCGATACCAGGAGAACAGCAGTACGCGCGCCCCCCCCGGGGGCAGGTCCTTGGCCGCCTCATTGATCTCCCGATGGGCCGCGCAGTATTGCATGACGCGGCCTGAGCCCAGGCACGCGGCCTTGGGGTGGGCGAGCCGCAACTGCGTTGCCGCCCAATTGAACGTCGGCTCCCTGGAATTGACATGGGCGGGGGTGGCGAGGATGGTCACGGCCGCCGCGAGCAGCACGGCCGCGCTGGCCAGCCGGCCCTGGCGACTGTAACAGGCGGCGGCGGCGGCGGCAGGCACGCCGAGCATCAGCAGCGAACTCAGGATATAGCGGGGCATGAAGATCGAGGGCATCAGGGCGACCCAGAACCCAAGCCCGACGAGGGTGCCCAGGGTCAATGCCGCCAACCGGCTGGCGCGCCAGGAGACGGGACGCGGCAGCCACAGCAGCAGGGGCAGGAAGGCGATCACCAGCGGCGACAGATTGCCGTTCTGTGCCCAATAGCGACCGTAGGTCAACGCCAAGGGATAGGTGAGCACCAGGCGCCGGGTGGTGGCCGCGCTGTAGTAGGCGCCGCCGGCCATGTCGGGGTCGAGTGCCGCGCCGCCCAACCACAGGTTCTTCACCAGATGGGGCAGCAGCATCAGTGCGAAACCCAGGGCGAACAGGCCCAGTTCGGGCACCCCGCGACGCACCACCAGCGCGATGCGCGGGAGGCTGCGGCGACGCAGGCCGCCGACCAGGTCGAACAGGGCCGGCCATTTGAGCATGACCAGGGCGGAAGGCAGCAGCACGGCCAGCAGGCTGAGCTTCAATACCACGGCCAGGCCGCAGAGCAGGCCCGTCAGCAACGACGCCCCCCGGCGCGTGCGGGGCGCCCAAGCGGCGAGGGCGACCACGCAGGCGGCGACCGCCGGTCCGACCGCAAAGAGGTCGGTCTTGCCGCTGCCCCAGACCAGGATCGCCGCCGAAGAGGTCAAGGCCACACACAGGGTCAGCAGCCGCCCGCGTCCGCTCAGACCAACCATCCACGCCACGCCGGCGAACAGCACCAGGGTCGGGAAATAGTTGATCCAAGAGTAGGCGCGCGCCAGGTCGATGGGCACGCGCAGCGCGAGCAAGGCGGCTACCAGGATCTCCGCGTAGAGCCCCACGCTGTTGGTAAAGGCGTCGTAACCGGGGAGCGGGACCAACTGGTGCGCATAGGCGGTGGCCTTCGAGATGGCCAGGTAAAAGGCCACGGCATCGCCCGCCGGGGGTGCACCGATGGTATTGAAGCCGTACAGATAGAGTCCCGCCGCCAGGAAGGTCAGCCCCTTCCAGGCGGGCGGCGCCCGCCGGAACGCCTGCCCGGCCTGACCAAGACAGGCGGCCCAGTCCCGCCGCGACCGCCACAGCAAGCGGATGGCCGCCGCCGCCCCCGCCGCCAGGATGATCAGGATCATCCAGCGATAAAAGAGGCCGACGAGGGCCAACGCCAGGAGCCCGGCCGCCAGTACCCCCTGACCGATGAAATAGGCCAGCGCGGCGCCGATCCAGATCGGCAGGCGCGGGAGCCGCTCCCGCCAGGTATCGAGCAGCACGCCGCCGACACCAGCGCAAGCCAGGGCGAACAGCGCCATCAGGAGCATTGCATTCCACATAAAGTCGCCTGACCTTTACTGCAGGTAATCCGCACTCAGCCACGTCTTCAGGAACACGAACCGCGTGGGGGACATCTCCAGGACGAAATAGGTGACGCAGGCGGCGATCCAGAGCAGTGCGAGCCGCTGCGGCCAGGTGATTGCTCCGCGCGCACCCCCGTCAGGGCGAGGCCCAGCCGGCAACGGCATCGGTACCGCGACCATGGTCGCCGCGGGCAGGTCAAGACCTGCCCCGGCGCTGGCCGCCCGCAGCAGTGCGACCTCCTGGGTCAGCCGCTTGATCTGATGGGTGTGGGTCGAGATACGCGCCAGGCTGTCGAGCATCAGAAAGGCGATGAGCACGAACAGCAACACCGCCAGGATCACCAGCAGTTCGCGGTCGTTGAGCCCGGAGGTGAATGAAAAGAACGGGAGCCAGGACCAGACGAGGACCCCCAGGATCGCCGCCCCCTCGGCCAGCATCCAGCGCACGGTGAGATGGGCGCTCAGGCGACCCGCGCGCATGAGCCAGAAGGTATAGAGCAGGAGGCCGGCGAGCGACAGCAGCGAGGCCGCCTGCACGGCCGTGGAGAAGGAGGTCACGGGTGCGGCCTCGCGGGGTCCTTGGAGAGGATGCCGGCGAAGCCGACGACGACCCGCAAGGGGTAGACCACCGCCTTGAACAGGCTGAACAACGACTGTCCGCTGGTGCGTTGGCGCATCCGGGTCGGCACCTCCATGATCCGCAGCCCCGCCTGATGGAGCATCAGCAGGGCCTCGGCCTCCGGGTGGTCCACCGGATACTCGCGCGCGAAATAGCCGAAGGCGCGGCGATTGAGCGCCCGCAGACCGGAGGTGGTGTCGTAGATGGCGATGCCGCTCGCGCGCTCCAGTATCCAGGAGGAGAAGCGCATCCCGATACGGCGGGCCAGCGGTGTTCGGTAGCCCAGGTCCGGCGCCGCGGGCAGGTACCTGGAGCCGATGACACAATCGGCCGCGCCGGCGCGAATGGGCGCCACCACGACCGGGATCTGGGCCGGATCATGCTGCGCGTCCCCGTCCACCTGCACGACGATGTCGTAGCCCTGGCGCAGGGCATACAGAAACCCCGTCTGCACCGCCCCGCCAATGCCCAGGTTGACCGGCAGGGACAGCACCGGCACCCCCGCGGCGGCGGCCGCAAATTCGGTCCCGTCGGTGGATGCGTCGTTGACGACCACCACATCCAGACCCGTGGCGCGGACCTCCTCCAGGAGGCGCGGGAGGCTCTCCCGCTCGTTGAAGCAGGGAATGATCACCAGGGTCTTCATGCCGGCGGGCCCGGCGTGGCCGGCGGGCGGCACGCGCCCAGTTGCCGCACGTCACCGATGACCCGGGCGGGGTTTCCGCCCACGATCGCATAGGGCGCCACGTCCCTGGTCACCACCGCCCCGGCACCGACGATCGCACAGCGCCCGACGCGCACCCCCGGCAGCACGATGGCATTGACGCCGAGGTAGGCGCCCTCTTCGAGCACGACCTCGCCGATCCGATACTCAACCCCGACATAAGCCTGGGCGGGAGGGGTAAATGAGGTATGGCAGATGACTTTCGCGCCGCGGGTGATATAGACGTTGTCCGCGATGACGATGTGTTCCGGGAAGGACGTATCGATGAGTACATTGGGGGCGATGTAGACCGAGCGATAATTCTCGATCTTCACCCCGCGCAGCTTATGCAGCCAGGCCGGCAGCCAGGGCGGCACGACCGCGATATAGGCCAGGTAGCCGAGCGCCCCCTTCCAGAGAAAGGAGACGCTCTTGAAATATTTATCTACCCTCGGTGGGTTCGGTGTTTGTGCCATAGGTCCAACCAAAAGCAATCGCAAGCGCCGCTCCACCGCCCGCTCAGGGCCGACGATAGCGCAGGAACCCCTGCCCGGAACCGCTGCGCCGGAAGCCGAGCGACTCGAAGAGACGGATGCTGGCCGCATTGGAATCCCGGATCTGCGCCAGCACTTCGGTCGGCCCCTGGAGCGACTCGAGCCGGCCCAAGCCCAGCGCGAGCAGGTCGGCGCCCAGCCCCTGGCCCCGCGCCTCCGGGGCCAGGAGGATGCTGGCCTCCCAGGCCGCGGGGGGGCGGCGATCGAAACGGACCATGCCGAGCGCGCGCTCCGCGCGGCAGCCGATCAACAGCACCCGCCCCGGATCACGGCACGCCTCAGTGTACCACGCCAGGTGGGCGGCCTCGGCGATCGGCTCCCCGGTCCGCGACATGGCCCTTACCAGCGGATCATTGCGCCAGCGCAGGAGCTCGAGCGCGTCGGCGGGCCGGGCCGGACGGACCGCAAGCGCCGCGGCACCGACGCTGGGCTGGTCCTCAGGCACGGTAGCGCTGCCAGACCTTGTCGATCGCCGCCACCACATCGGCCACGTCCTGATCCGTCATCGCCGGGTACAACGGCAGGCTCAGGACCCGCTCGTATTCCCGTTCGGCCACCGGCCACCGGCCGCGCGTATAGCCCAGGCGCGCATACTGGGTCATCCAGGGGATGGGGATATAGTGCACGTTGACCCCGATGTTCTCCGCCCGCAAGGCGGCGAAGACCCGCGCCCGGTCGACGCTAATGCGATCGAGATTCAGGCGTACCACATAGAGGTGCCAGGCGCAGCGGCAGCCGGCCCGCTCCCCGGGCAGTTCCAGCATGGGGCAGCCGCCCAGGGCCCGGCCATAGGCAGCGGCAATCTGGCGCCGACGCTCGATCCAGGCGTCGAGCTTGCGCAGTTGACTGATGCCGAGGGCACAGTTGATGTCCGGTATCCGGTAATTGAACCCCAGGCCGAGCACATCGTATTCCCAGGAATTGCTCGTGCCGCGGGCGTGCAGGTCGAGATCGATACCGTGATGACGGAACGAGCGCATGCGCTTGGCCGATTGCGGGTCCGCCGTCAGCACGGCCCCGCCCTCACCGGTCGTGATGTGCTTGACCGGGTGGAAGCTCAGGGTGGTGAACTCGCACAGCGTACCCACCCGGCCCGCCGGGTGGCTGGCCCCCAGGGCGTGGGCCGCGTCTTCGATGATCGGCAACCGGTGCGCCGCGGCGAGCTCGCGCAGGGCCGCGTAGTCGCACGGGTGACCGGCAAAGTCTACGGCGACGATGGCCCTGGTCTTAGCGGTGATAAGGCGCTCGACGGCGGCGGGATCAAGGTTAAGGGTATCGGCGCTCAGGTCCGCGAAGACCGGTATGCCGCGCTGATAGAGCACGCAGTTGGCGCTCGCCACGAATGAAACGGCCGGGACTATGACCTCGTCCCCGGGGCCGATCCCGGCGGCGGCGGCGGCGGCGTGCAGCGCGGCGGTCCCGGTATTCACGGCCACCGCGTAGCGCGCCCCGGTGTGATCACACAGGGCTTGCTCGAACTGCGCCACGGTGGGCCCGGTGGTCAGCCAATCGCCGCGCAACACCTGATCGACCGCGGCGCGGTCCGCGTCGTCCAGGGTCTGGGCGGCATAGCGCAGCATGGACTGCCGTACCGCCGCACCGCCCTCGAGCGCCAATTTCATACCTATGGCAACCATCGCATCCGCTCGGGTGGCGCGCTAGCGGCGCAGGATAAAGAGGAGGCCGGCGAGGATCAGGCCGCAGCCGATGAAGAAATTCGCGTTCAGGGGTTCGCCGAAAAGATAATGCTCGAAGACCCCGGCGAACACCAGGGCGAGCACGACGAACGGGTAGGCGGTGGAGAGCGCAATGATGCTCAGGATCCAGGACCAGAGGAGCAACAGCGACCCGGTTACCGCGATCGCGGCCCAGAACTGCCAGGTCGTCAGCAGGGCCGCGAACAGGGACGTGAGGGCGCCGTCGGACTGCCGCTGGGCGCTGGTGACGCCGAGCTTGAGAAGGATTTGGCCGATACTGAGACAAAAGGCGAATCCGACCAGAGAGATGATGTGGACCGGTTGCATGACAAGGCGGCATCCATGGGTTGAAGGGAATCAGCCGCCGCGGCGGATCATGGTCTGGTCAGGGCGTGCGGGCGCTCTGTGCGTTTGCCCTAATGGTCCTTGGCGGGCGCGGCCGCCGGTGCCGCGATGAGCTCCTTCATCAGGGCATCCAGGGCCGGCTGGTCGACCTTCGCCTTGGTCGGATCGACGATCCCCTGGAGCCAGGTCTGCTGGGCCGCGGCGACCCAGTCCTGCCTCAGTTTGGCGATGATGGACTCCTTGACCTCGTCGAAGGTGCGCTGACGCCCGGGCACTATCTCGTCCAGCCGGATCAGGTGCAGACCAAACTTGGACTTGACGACCGGGCTCAGGTCGCCTGGTTGCTGGAGGGCAAAGGCCGCGGCCTCGAACGGCTTGACCATCTGGCCGCGCGTGAAGGGCGGCAATGCACCGCCGTCTTTCGCACTGGCCTGGTCGTCGGAGGCCGTCGCGGCGAGCGCGGCGAAGTCGGCACCCGCGCGCAACTGTTCGAGCAGGGCCTCGGCCTCGGGGAGGCGCGCGGCGGCGGCGTCCGCCGTGTCCGCTTTCAGGAGGATGTGCCGGACCCGCAACTGCGGCTCGGTCAGGTACCGCTCGGGTTGGGCCTGGTAGACCTCCGCGGCGCGGGCGCTCATGTCGGGGATCCGGGCGTTAAGGTCCCGTTCCTCCTGCTGGGTGATCGCCTTCGCGTAGACCAGGTCGCGCGCGCGCTCCACCTGGGCCTGCACCTGCGGCGAGCGCTCGAGGCCCGCGGCCTTGGCGGCGGCGACCAGGGCCTTGCGCTGATAAAGGGCGTTGACGGCCTGCGCCAGGGCATCGCGGTCAGAGGTGATCCGGGCGAGCACCGAATCCGGGGCCGTAGTCAGTTCGGCACGCACGTCGGCGGCGGTGACGAGGACCTCCGGGCTCGGGCCCTGGATCAGGACCGCGTCGACTTGCGCGGCGGCGGCCAGGGGCAGGAGGGCGAGGCCGAGTGCGCCGCGCAGACAGGCGGCAAAGGGGATGGGGCGAGGCCGCGGCTCGGCGGGGATCAGCAGGTCATTGGTCACGTTTTTCACCAGGTGGCCTTAGGCAATCGGCGGCCCGGCAGGGCCCAGCGGTGGTCTGGCCCTTGGCAAGGGTGCCGTCTCGGCCTGGGCGGGAGGTCCGGACTGGAAAGATCCGAAACTCAGGATATATGAAACAAAAACACCCGGGGACAGGGCCCCGGGTGTGGTCAGGCGCTCGCGGGCGGCTGGGCCGCCCGCGACACGCATTGGTGGCTTCAGCCTAGACCTCGGTCATAGGTCACGGGGCTTCACTCAACGATCTCACGCTCGTAGGCGTGCGGCGTGGTGTAGGCCGCGGCCACCGAGCCGTTGAGAATGGTCGTCGCCGCGAACCCGATCGTGGGCAGGCCACTGTATAGGATGTCGTTGCTTGACGTGATCCCGCGTGCGCCGAAGCCCAGTCGCGCCCAACCGCTGGTGAACCCGAGTTGCAACGGGATCGTGGCGGGGTACTGCGAGAGGAAGTAGTTGCCGGACCTGAAGGTCAGCGTCTGAACCTCTCTGCAGTTGCCGACGTCGGACGGCGGCGACGGGAGCACAAGACCGACGACCTGCTTCTCTTCCCGGTTCCAGTAGGTCACGCCCTCACCGATGCAATTGCCGGGGAAGGGGCCGACCCCGAACGGGTCCGCTGCGCCGTCCTCATCGACATAGTTCTCGTAGTAGTGCTTGGTCGGGTGGTTCAGGACCCAGCCGGTCTGGGGCGCGCCACTGGTGAGGGACCACCACTCGTTGTCGATTGCCGTCGCCGTGATCAGGCTGCCGACCGCATCGACAGTCGCCAGATTCGACACAGCCGTCCCATCCGTCGCCATGACGGCCGGCGTGAAGGTTCCCTCGGTATAGACGCCATTGAAGACTTGACGGGAGATGGCGTCGTCGGTATCTGCTTCGGTACAGAGTCCAGTGAAGTCGTCGCCATCGGTACATCCGCCGGGAGCCCCGTTGGTCAGATTCGGCAGGACGCTTGCAGGCACCCAACTCATCAAATCGAGCGGGCTCGGTGCAAGCTGGTCCTCAGTGCCATCCTCGGGGCTGAAGAAGTTTGCGAAGGTCGTCGGCGGCGCATCGAAGACGATGCCGGTGCCGACGCGCACGATGTTGCTGGCGACCTTCAGGACATTGAGCGGCTCGCAGAATTCCGCCTTGAACGCGGTGGTGCCAGACACGGGTTCGTCAATGGTGACGCCCAAATCATCGTCAATGCATTGTACGGTTAGATCGCCCGCGCTGTTGGACTGTGAGCCGGTGGCCAGGACTTGCCTCAAGGTGGGAGGGTAGACACTGGCCAGGGCCGCGCAGTTTTGGGTCGCACCGTGGACCGCCCAGGTCGCCAGCAGGCTGGCGTCCTGGTTGACGTCAGTGATGGGCAGCGCCACGCCCATCTCGATGATCTCGATATAGCCCTCGGTCATCGCCTTGGCATTGACACCGGGAACCGAAGTCGAGAAGTCCAGCTGACGGATCAACTGACCCAGCGCATTGGCGCCGACATTGACGAAGCCCAACTGCCGGTTCGCCGGGGTGTTGGGGGTGCCCTTGGGCATGACGGTCGGGGCCGTGCACGAGATATCGGTGGTCTGGATAAAGGGCACGCCGGTCGAGCCGTTCACCCCGATGGTGGCGACCCAGACGTCGTTCGGCGAGAGGAAGAGATCGAAGTCGCGAACGTCGACGCTGTTCAGTGCCTCACGGAAGCGAATCTTGACCGCGACCACATAGGTGGAGGAGGTGTTGACGATGCTGAGGTTGGTCTGCTGGCCGCTACGCACCGTGTAATAGGGGGTCTCAGCGACGTCACCGAGACCGTTGACGGCAACGTCGACGGCGCAGACGGGGGCCACTGCCAGGGCCGCCAACAGCGCGGATACGGCGACGGCGGTTTTTGTTCGGGTGAAATGGGCGTTCATGATATTCCCCTTGAGTTGATGTTCGTTCGTGAGGACCAGCAAAGGGTATCACTCCGTGGTGGTCCCGCTCAACAATCGCACGAAAAATTTCCCTATTAGGCTACTCCGATTGCGAAGTCAGTGTCAAGCTGGCTTCACGCTTTGCTCCGTTGCGTGGTCAGGACGGGGCCGCGATCGGCGCCCCCATAGGTCCGCCCCGCCCCTGAGACGGTCGCTCAGTCGCCGTCGCGTACCACCCACCAGTCCCCGTCGGCGAGGATCCAGTGTTCCGCCAGCGGCTGAACCCGGTCGATGAGCCCGCCCCCGAGCGGGGCCTGCGTCTGAAATTGCACCGCGACCTCGACCGTGGCGCGATCACCGGCCGGGTCGACCGCGACCTCAGCGACGGTCGCGCTGATCCAATTGACGGCGGCGCCGAACTGCGATGCGTACTGTTTGGGGTCGACCGTGGCACGGTAGGCCGGGGTCTCGAAGGCATAGGCCCCGACGAAGTCACGCGCGATCATCCGCGCCCAGCGCGCCTCCACTCGCTGCTTGACGCGCTCCTGGGCTTGCTGTGCCGCCGCCGCTTGGGGCGCCGGAGCGCCGGCCGGCGGGGTGGCGGGGCCGCAGCCCGCGACGAGGAAAACGATACTTACGACCCCGATGCATGCGCCGGCACGGAGCATAGACCGATGAAATCGTACACGCATATCTGACTCCTGAAACAATCCCGCGCCTGCCGGTATCGGGACAGCCCGGCGGGCCGGTGATCCGTCTCGTTGGGGGCCCGCGGCCGTGGCGCGAGTCGACGGCGACGCGAGGGCAGCCGTCACACTCTCGTGAACTTGGATACTAGATTAGCAGACCCATGATCATATTACAACTGTATGTTTTTCCCGACAGCGCGTGCTTAGTGCCTTGTTTTTCCTTTGAACACACGCGAGAGGCCGGTTTGCGTCGGGCGCGGACCAAGGGATCATCGTGTGGAGAAGCGACATGTGGCCATATGCGGGTACTGCCATATCGGCGTGCGCTGGCCGTGGATGCGACGCGCCGCACCGAGGTCGCGAGGGAGCTGCCGTTACGTTGTGCGCCACAGCCCAAGCGCCTGGAGTCCAAGGCTGAAGCCTTGGACTCCAGGAAGAGGCGTCGGGTCGGCGAGTGCGCCTCAACCAAGGGAAAGACCACGCGAACACGGGGCCGACAACGCCATGCCGGTCGCCTTAAAGTCACCCTTGGTCTGGCGTTATGATATCTTTCTCGCGTGGGTAACGGCAACCTGGGTGCCTGGTTAGACGACCAAGGTGGCGTAACGTCCGATGGCGGGCGGGGCGCCGCGGCATGGGGTATTCTGAGGACGGGTGCGACATGAAGGGGATGGTCCTGGTTACCGGCGCCTCCGGGTTCATCGGTCCCGGCCTGTGCCGGCACCTGCAGGCTGACGGCCGACGGGTGCGGGCGGTGATGCGCCGACCCGCCGCGGGCCCCTGGGACGAGGCCGTCAGCCTTGACCTGGGTCGGCAGGCCCTGCCGCCGCACCTCCTGGACGGCATCGACTGCATCTTCCACCTGGCGGGCAAGGCCCATGCCCTCGCGCAGGGTCCGGGGGACGCGCAGGAGTACCATCTCGCCAATTGCCGCAGTACCGTGGACCTGCTTGCGGCGGCGCGCACCGAGGGCGTGCGCGGGTTTGTCTATTTCAGCAGTGTCAAGGCCATGGGGGAGGGGTCCGCGGACGCGCCCGCACCCGACAGCCCTTACGGACGGTCCAAACTGGCCGCCGAGCGGGCGGTGCTGGCCGGCGGGGCCGTCCCGCACCCGGTGGTCCTGCGTCCGTCCCTGGTCTATGGCCCGCACCCCAAGGGCTATCTGGAACTGCTGATCAGGGCCGTGCGGGCCGGCTGGTTCCCACCCCTGCGTGAGCTTTGCAACGGCCGCTCCATGATCCATCGCGACGACCTGACGCGGGCGGCGATGCTCTGCGCCGAGGCCCCCCGCGCGCGCGGGCGGACCTATGTCGTCACCGACGATACCCCCTATAGTACCCGCCAGATTTACGAATCTATCCTGGCGGCGCTGGGCCGTCGGGCGCCGCGCTGGAACCTGCCCATCGGCCTGCTGCGCCTCGCCGCGCTGGGCGGCGACGGGATCGGGCGGCTGCGGGGGCGGCGCCTGCCCTTCGACTCAGAGGTCCTGGAGAAGCTGCTCGGCGCGGCCTGCTATGACGGCACCCCGATTCGACGGGAGCTCGGGTTCCAGTCGCGGCGGACCCTGCAGGACAGCATGGCCGAGATGGTGGCGACCACGCGGCGCTGAGGGCGGGCCCATGGGTACCGTATGACGCCCGGATTTGCGCAGCGCCGGTTTCCCTCGCCCCGGCGCGGGCCTTGGTCATGGTCGCGGCGTTACCGTAACAGTCGCGCGGCGACGCCGTGGGAGCGGCTTCAGCCGCGACGGGCTGCGCGGGAACGCGGCAGCGGCGGTCGCCGCGGCGCCGCATCGCGGCTGAAGCCGCTCCCACCGGGTCCAGGCCTGACTTTCAAGGTAAGGCCCGGACCTCCGGTCTGCTTGCAGCCGCAACGACGACCCAGCATCGTAGGGTGGACAAGCGCAGCGCAGTCCACCAACGGCTGCGCGGGATTCGGTGGACTGCGCTATCGCTTGTCCACCCTACGGCTGGGCGGCATGATGGGTCGGCCCCCTGAATCACTCACGGGAGATAATTGATGAAAGCAAGACCCTCAGCTGCCACACCTCAGGCCCTGCTGAATCAAGCACTGGCCTTGCATCAGGCGGGACAGCTCGGGCAAGCAACGGCACTCTATCGCCGATTACTGCGGGCGCAGCCGCGCCACGCCGATGTCCTCTGGTTGCTGGGCAGTGTGGAGTGTCAATTGGGTCACCTGGAGCAGGGTGCCGCGTTGCTGAGTCGCTTGGTGGACATTGCGCCCGACCATGCCTACGCGCATTACAATCTGGGGTTGGCCCTGAATAAGCTCGAGCGTTTGGATGAGGCGATCACCAGTTACGCCAAGGCGCTGGCGATCAAACCAGACTATGCCGAGGCGCACATCAACCTCGGCACTGCCCTGCGCGATCTCAATCGCTGGGAGGAGGCACTCGCCAGCTACGACCGGGCGCTGGCGTTCAAACCGGACTATGCCGAGGCCTACTACAACCGCGGCCTGGCCTTAAATCAACTCGGTCGTCCGCAGGAGGCCCTCGCCAGCTACGACCAGGCACTGACGATCAATCCAGGCTACGCCGAGGCGCACGCGCAACGCGGCGACATCCTCTTCACGATCCAGCGGTTCGCAGAGGCGTTGGTAAGCTACGGCAGGGCCTTGGCGATCGAACCGGACTTCGACTTCCTGCCCGGACAAGCGCTTTACACTCGCCTGTACCTTTGCGATTGGCGTTTGCTTCATACTGAACGGGAGCAACTCGCAGGGCAACTGGCGAAGAACGAAACGGTTTCCGCACCCTTTCCCCTCTTGGCGGTGTTCGACGCGCCGCAAATCCATCGCCGGGCCGCGGAGCTTTACTCGGCAATCAAGTATCCGGCGGGTGATGGCCTGCCTGAAATCGCAAAACGCGGCCGTAGGGAAAGGATCCAGATCGGCTATTTTTCTGCTGATTTCCGTAATCATCCGATGATGCATCTGCTGGCGGAACTGTTCGAGTTACATGATCGACGGCGCTTCGAGCTGATCGCCTTCTCACTCGGACCGGACACCGGCGATAGCTGGCGTGAACGGGCCGCCCGGGCGTTCGATCAATTTATCGATATCCGGTCGCTTTCGGATCGGCAGGCCGCCGCGCTGGCCCGCGACCTGGAACTCGACATCGCGATCGACTTGAATGGCTTTACGCTCGGCCGCAGGCCCGGTATCTTGGCCGACCGGGCGGCCCCCATTCAGGTGAACTACCTGGGTTACCCGGGCACCATGGGCGCGCCATATATCGATTACTTGCTGGCCGACCGCACGCTGATCCCAGCGGATGCGCGGCAGCACTATCGCGAAAAGATCGTTTATCTTCCGGATACCTATCAGGCGAACTGCCGGGAGCGGGAGATCTCGGACCAGACGCTCAGTCGTTCGGGTCTGGATCTGCCTGCGTCTGGTTTTGTTTTCTGTTCGTTCAACACCCACTACAAGATCACGCCGGAGGTATTCGACTCATGGCTGCGTATCATCAAGCGCGTGCCCGAGAGCATCCTGTGGTTGCGGGTCGGCAATCAAACCGCAAGACTGAACCTGGGCAAGCGTGCAGAACACGCCGGGGTCGACCCCCGGCGCCTCATCTTTGCGGCCAGCCTGCCCGTCGCCGAGCATTTGAACCGATTGCGATCGGCGAACTTGTTTCTCGATACCTTTCCATACACTGCCCACACGACTGCCAGTGATGCCTTGCGGATGGGGTTACCGGTCGTGACACGCCTGGGTCAATCGTTTGCCAGCCGGGTGGCGGCGAGTCTGCTCAAGGCCGTGGGTCTGCCTGAACTGATCACGACGACCCCGCAGGAATACGAAGCCCTGGCGGTGACGCTGGCAACCCGGCCGGAGCAGTTGGCAGCGCTCAAGCAGCGGCTGAGCGACAACCTGCCGACCTGTGCGCTCTTCGACTCCGAACGCTTTACCCGCCATCTCGAATCCGCTTATGTCGCCATGTACGAGCGGTATCAGAACGATCTACCGCCGGATCATATCGTTGTGACCTGAGGCGCCCTGACGGCTGGCGGCGGAGGCGTTGCCGCAAGAGTCGCGCAGCGACGTCGCGCAGCGCTTGGCTACCCGGCCGCGCGGTGCCCGCGCAGCACCGCGACGATACGCCCTGCCGCGTGCCCGTCGCCGTAGGGCGAGACGCCGCGGGCCATGGAACTGTAATACCCGGGGTCATCGAGCAGGCGCTGCGCCTGCGCCACAATCGCTTCATACACCGGGCCGACCAGCGTGACCACACCGGCCGCGACCGCCTCGGGCCGCTCGGTCTCCCGGCGCAGCACTAGGACCGGTTTGCCCAGGGCCGGGGCCTCTTCCTGGACACCGCCGGAGTCGCTCAGGATCAGGTAGGCGCGCTGCATGGCCCCGACGAACGGCAGGTAGTCGAGCGGCGGGCACAGGGTGATGCCCGGACAGTCGCCGAGCAGTTCCGCGGCGACGCCCTTCACATTCGGGTTGGGATGCACCGGGTAGAGCACCGCGACCTCCGGGTTGGTCTCCGCCAGGCGACGGATGGCGCGGCAGATCTCGCGCAGGGGTTCACCGAAGTTCTCGCGCCGATGGGCGGTGACCAGGATCAACCGTTTGGCCGGGTCGATGGGGACCCCGATCGCCGGTCGGCGGTCCGCGACGCTCAACAGGGCGTCGATGACGGTGTTGCCGGTGACATGGACGGCCGCGGGGGCGACGCCTTCGCGCAACAGGTTGTCCCGGGCGCTGGCCGTCGGGGCAAAGTGCCAACGCGCCAGGCGCCCGGCCACGACCCGATTCATCTCCTCCGGGAAGGGGTTGGCGAGATCGCCCGTGCGCAGCCCCGCCTCGACGTGGCCGAAGGGGATCTTGCGATAGAAGCAGGCCAGGGCCGCCGTCATCACGGTGGTGGTGTCGCCTTGGGCCAGGACCAGGTCCGGGTTTTCCGTACCGAGCGCCTCGTCCAGGGCCAGGAGCAGCCGGGCGGTCAGGGCGGTGAGGGCCTGGTTGGGCCGCATGATGTCGAGGTCCAGGTCGGGCCGGATACCGAAGAGCGCGAGGACCTGGTCCAGCATCTGGCGGTGCTGCGCGGTGGCGAGGACGCGGGACTCGAAGGCCGGGTCGGCGGCGAGGGCCTGGATGACGGGTGCCATCTTGATGGCCTCCGGGCGGGTTCCGACGATGGATAGGACGCGCAGCGGGGGAATCTCGCTCATGGCTGGCCTAAGGTAGGTGGGTCTAGGCCGGCAGTGTAGGCGATTTGCCCGCACCGCGGCAGGGTGGCTAATGCCGCTCGATGGATAAGGCTCGGACCATTGACCGCACCGCGGCCGCAGGGTGCGCCCTACGCCAATGACCAAGGCTGAAGCCTTGGACTCCCGGACTACAGAGTGGCCGCTGCCGACGCCGTGCGGGCCAGCAGGTGCGCGACCGCTCGGTCGGTCAGGGGCGCCTGATTCAGCACCCGGGCCGTGCCCTTGCGCAGCTGCTCCGCGATGCTGGCGGGGGCGAGCGTCATGGCGTTCTCACCCTGGCGGTTGGTGAACAGGTAGACCCCGCGCAACTGGCTGATCCAGCTCAGGCGCAGCGTCTTGCGGGTGCCCAGGAAACTCTCGAACTCGACCCAGGTGCCGAGTTCCAGGGACCGGGCGAGCCGCAACTCGCGGTCGGCGAGAGGCTCCGACCTGGTCGGCGCGCCGCCCTGAGGCGCCGGGTAATACTCGATGCAGTGCGCGGCCTCGACCAGGTCGACGGCCCGCAATCCAGGGCGTTCGGCGGCGGCGGGGGGCGGCGTCACGGGCTCCGGACCCGGGGGCTCCCGATAGGTCGCGGCGGGACTGTCCTTGTGCAGGGCGCCCATGTGCAGCCTGATCAGCTGGCCGAAGAAGGGGTCCCAAACCGCCTGCAGCCCGGCGGCCTCGAGCGGGACGCGCAGGCGGCTCAGGAGATCGGGCAGCGAGGTGAGCAGGCGATTGCGCTCCGCCGCCCCGTACTTGGGGGCCACGCTCCACAGCAGGTCGTCCATGGCCGCCAGGGCCTGCTGCCAGGGTTGCGCGTCGTCGCCATGGCGGACGTAGGTCTGCTCCAGCACCGAGCGCCAGTGGCGATCGAGGAATTCCCCGACCAGGGCCGGCATCCCCGGGGCCTTGAGGCGCGCCTCGATCTCGGTCGTCACCCGGGCCTGGGCCAGGTCCCGCCGGTCGCGTTGGGCAAGCTTGTCCACCACCACCGTGGTCCGCGTCCGGGCACGCGCCTCCTCGTCCGCCAGGAAGTCCTCCAACTGCTGTGCCTGGGCGGCAAAGATGTCGATGCTGGTCTCGAAGCCCGCCACCACCTCGCCGACGATGGCCTGGATATTGCTCATCAGGCGCGGCGCGTCGGCCTCGTGGCGCCCGAGCCCGGCACTGGCGATCAGGTCGAGCAGACGCCGCGCCGGGTGCCGCTTGTTGGAGAAGAAGGCCTTGTCCAGCAGGGCCGCCTTGAGGACCGGGATCTGGAGCCTGGCGACCTCCGCGCGCAAGGTCGCCGGGAGGTCCGGGTCCGCGAAGATGGCGTCGAAGAGCAGTGCCACGATGTCGATGGTCAGGGCATCGACCGGGTGCGAGCCGGCCGCCAGCCCCGTGGCGCGCAACTGCTGCAGCACCGTGCCCGGCCCGGCGGCGAGTGCGGCCGCCCCCAGCCCCGGCAGGTGACGCGGGTCGCCGCGACCCCGTTGCAGGGCGGTCAGGACCGCCATCAGTTGGGCCAGGCCGTGGGTCGGCGCGGGCTGTGGATCAGACCCCGGGCGCACCGCCCGGCGCCCGCGCTGGGTCCGCGTCGCCGCCGCGATGGCGCGGGCGAGCTGATCGAAGACCAGGTCCTCGAAGCGGGCCTGCGCGGGCAGGCCCGCGAGATCGACGTCCGCCGGGTCGAGCGCGGGGGTGCCGGGCAGCTGGTCGGCCGGCCCGCCGCAAGGCACCGCGCCAAACCCTTCGGGGCGCGCGGGCGTGCTGCCATGGTCGACCAAGTGCCGGTTGAGTCCCGCGTAGATGGCCGGGAGCGCCGCCTGGGTCTGGCGCTCGAATGCCTCGAGGATCGTCAGGGCCAAGGGCTGGGCCACCCCCAGTGCCTCGAAGGCACCCAGCATGGCCGCGAACAGTGCGTGGGGGTACAGCGGGTTATCGTCTTGATCGACGCGCGCCGAGGCCAGCAGGGCGGCGAGACCGCGGTCGAGCGCGGTGAGCTGTTCCGCGCAATGGCAGACGGCGCGCGCCGCAAGCTTGCCGAGCACCAGATCGCGCTTGAAGGCGTCCGCGTTGACGGGGTGCAGGGCGCTTGGGGTGCCCGGGGCATCGTAAGGACGGTCGCGCCGCAGGGCGGCGAGGCCGACGTCGAAGTGCTCGCACAGGCCGTCGCGAAACCGCTCCACAAAGTCCTGGCCGCGACTGGTCAGGAACTCCATCGCGGCGAAATAGCGCTGCTGCTGCTCCAGGCTGGTGGCGCGGTCGGCCATGCCAAGCAGGTCGTCTGCGACAGCGCCCCGGTTCTCGGCCAAGGCCTTGGCGACCCCATGGGCGAGTCGGTCGCGGCACCCCGCCAGTAACAGCAGCGCGTCCGCGGGAATGGTCCCGTCGGGGCCCGCATCACGGGCGGCGAAGGGCAGCATGTTGGGAGAATTTCGATCCGGCATGAGCTGGGTCTCGGTGGACGGAAGCACTCTGCACCCGCCGGCGCAGAGACAACCCAAGCTGGCAGCGGCGCCAGACCCGCGGCGGGCGCAAGGCCCAGGTCCGCCGATCCTTGAGAGATTCTCGTTCTTAGACGTGTCGTACAGGTGAGAGTATAAGGGCAAGGGATGGCGCCGAGTGCCAACCGGATCGCTAATTCTCGATAAGTTGCCGCGGGTCTCCAAGGATCAGGGACAGGCCCCGGACACCGGGGACCAAGCCCTCAGCCAGCCCGTCTTGCCCGACAACCGCCGACCTCCAGTTCCCGAGAGGACGACGGCGCGCGACCGGGGCCAGCAGCGGCCGCCGCGACCACGACCACGACCACGACCAGGACAGCGTACCCGGGATCTCGGTCACCACATCAGTTCTGATCGCACCCCCCGCCCCCTTGCGTTGCGCCGGTCCGGTTGCTATCATGGTCTAATAGGGGTGAGCGCGCGGCCTGTTTTTGCATCGACCCATCCGCGCGCCGCGGAACCTGGCGCCGGACGCTACTTCATCCATTGCGCGCCGACCTGCCGACCATTATGACAACGCATGACTATTTCTCCCGCTGGTCCACTGATCTGTATGGCAGCGGTACTGAATTCCAGCGCACGATCCACGCCCTCACCGCGGGAATAGTGCAGGGCGACACCCTGGATTTGGGCTGTGGGTCGCGCGTCCATTATTGCACCGCGAATGCGCAGCGGTGGGTGGGAATGGACCTGTCCCAGGCGATGCTCGATGACCTGCGTTTCTTCGGCCAACCGCCGCGCCAGCCCCCCGAGAAGATCGCGGCCAGTTGTTTCGAGGCACCGTTCCAGGACCAGAGCTTCGATACCGTATGCGCGATGTTTTTGTTGCACCACTTAGGCCAATATTCGGCACGTTGCAGCCGGCGCCGCGTCGTACAGGTGCTCGCGACTGCACATCGCCTGCTGCGCCCCGGCGGACAGTTGCTGATCGCAGAGAGCGCCCGCCGCGCTTTGGAACTACCCTACCACGCCCTGTTTCCCGCGCTCTATCGCATCTTCCGTCTCGCAGGCATCGAGTTACCCTATTTCTGGACCCTCAGGCAGCTGCTGGCCATGTCGCGCACCGCGGGATTCGCCGATTCCTTGGTGGCTCGAATCCCGATCCGTGAGCGGATCGTGAACCCCGTCAGTGGTATCGCGCTGCCGCCGCTGCTCACCAATCTGCTGCAACACATGACGCTGATCGTCTTGACCAAACACTGAACCGCCGTATGCCCTATCCGTTCGCCTTGGCCCTGGTTTACGCCCATATCTTCTTCCTGCCCGGCGCCTTGGTTCTTTACGCCATGCGCGAGCGGGAACCGGCGTTTGCGCCATTGTTGCTCGCGATCCCCCTGAGCGTCGCCATCAATTTCTATCTCATCGTGCTGCTGGTTGCAACCGGCACCCTGGGCCAGCCGCTCCTGCTTTCGATCATCGCCGTGGAACTCTGCCTGGTCCTGGTGCTGGCCCGCGGGTTGCGGCCGGTCGGTGCCGACGCGGGCGCCGCTTATCTGCAACTTCTGTTCCTCGCAGCGGCCACGGCCGTATTTGCACCAAGCCTCGCTGCCGCCTTTGGGCAAGTGTTTCAACAAAACGATGCAGTCCTTTCCTGGAACCGCTGGGCGGCCAGTTGGTCAGCGGGGCAATTCCCCACCTTTACGATGACCTATCCCCAGCTCGTGCCGGTGACCTGGGCCACCGTCTACACCGCGCTGGGGGAGCCGCTGGAATTCTTCGCCCGCGGTCTGGGGCCGGTCTTCGCGGTGTTGTCGGCCGTCTTCATCATGTCGCTGGGGGTGATCCGCGCCCGGCCCGCGTTTGCGGTCGCGGCAGCGGTGAATATCTATCTCACCTTCTTATTCCTGGGCCCCTGGCTCGATGACGGATACGCGGAAACCGCGACGATGTTCATGTCCATCGCCGCGTTGTACCCCCTGCTGCTGCTGACGCCCGAATCCGGCGACGCCGTCGTGCGCCGGGCGGCATTGCTCTCGCTGTTTCTCGCCACGGCGGTCGCCCACACCAAACAGGCCGGGGTGTACCTGTTGGTGTGTCATCCGCTGGCATTCTGGCTGGTATTGCGTGAACTGGGTCTGTGGCGGCGGAACATCTTCACCGGCTATCTGGTCTGGTTTGCCCTGGCAAGCAGCGCGCTGGTGTTGCCCTGGTATGGGCTCAAACAGTGGCAGATTGCCCAGGGCAGCGAACGAGACATTGCCAGCTATCTGGTCGGCGCCGGCGGCCTGCATGGCGATATGTCCATCTACCAGCGACTGGCAAAGGGCCTGGCACTGCTCTGGGCTACCCTTGGCAGCCTGGGCTCCTGGCTGATCATAATCGGTCTGGCGGCCGCTGCCTTGCTCAATGTCAATCGTTGGCTGATCGTTGTGGTCATTTGCCCTTTCATACTCCAGTGGGCGATCAGTTTCAATTATGACACACGCAATCTCGCCCTGATCATTCCCGCACTCTCGATCGCCTCGGTCCAGGGCTATGCCGCGGTCCTGCGGTATCTGTTCGCGCACGTCGAGGTATCACGCTGGAGGGCGCGCCGGCGCCTGTTTCAGCCTTGGCGGCCCACCGCTCGCCCGGCACTGTATGCGACATTGGCCGTGATGGTGTTCAGCGCGCTGGCGTTGGCTCCGAGTCGGGCGACGTTGCGTGACATCCAGCTGTCACAGATGAAAGACAGAGGCTTCGCCGGGGCCAACGCCGTCGCCTGCGAGTTGAGTGATCGCGGGCTGCTGGCGGAACGGTTTCTTACCAATGACCGTTGGCTCGAGGCGCTGCCCTGCGTCAGCGGGCGATTCGACCCGTTCTACAGGCATACGGACTATCATCATTTCAGCGAGCCGGCGGCGATCTTTGCCGATCTCAATCATCTTGAAGCCTACCTTCGCACCCGCCGCGGGGACCTGAAGCAGATACTGCTCGTGCGTGATGCAACGCCTTACGCCATTTCAGATTCGCTCTTTGCGGAACTCGCGGAGGCCGCCGCCGGGGGCCATTATCGAATGCTTGCCGCGGGCGCAGACTATCTCCTGGTAGAACCGGTTCAGCCGCAAGACACCAAATAGCCCCGGCGCGCGCGCTGCCCGAACTTCAGCGCACCGGCACGCGTTGTGCGACGACGATGCCTTGGGTCAGCACCACCGGCCAATTGATGAGGCGACACACCATCCTGCCCCGGCGGCTGACTGCGCCGGCGACCTCCGCAAAACCAAGCGGACGCTCATCCGGGAAGGTCCAGTTGCCTGTTATCTCAAGGCCCCGCCGCACGACTCGGTAGAGCCAGGTCGGGGTGGGGAATGTCAATAATACGACACCGCCGACGCGGGCAAAGGCGAAGTGGGTATCGATGCTGCGCTGCGTGTCCGCGGCGGAAAAGTGTTCGATCAGGCCGACGCTGAATACCAGATCGTAACGCTCGAAATGGATCGGGTCCGGCAGCAACACATCGCCCCGCTCCCAGGACAGGCGCGGGTCGCGCGCCACACGCTTACTCAGCAGCGCCAGACCGCGCGCGTTGGTATCGATGATGTGATAGGAGCGAACCGGCAAGGCACGCAGAATCGGCTCCGCAAAGACGCTGTTGGCGCCGCCGAGCTCACAGATGGCGAGGTCGGGGTGCGCGTGACAATGCCGGGCCATCAGGGAGATCAAGGTTCGCTGCGTGAACTGTCGGGTCACCCGTGCGGTCAGCGCCGGGCGCGCGTAGTAGGCATCCCAGTCGGTCTGCTCGGTACCCATGGCCTACTCCTCGCGCGAAAACACAAAGACTCTCTGCAGCGCGAAATTTGCAAAGAACAACATGAGGTCGGCGACCACCTTGGCGAGCGGCACCGGTAATAAAAATACCAGTACCAGGACCGTCACGAGACCGTAGCTCGCAATGGCGCTGGCGGCCAGCAGGGCGACGAACAGCGGCACTTGTCGACGCAAATCGCCGTGAGATAAAAACACGCGCCGGCGCGCGATGATGAAATAGATCCAACCAATCAGCAGGCGCCCGCCGATGACGGATAACAGGAGCAGCCCGGTGCTGCGATAGAGAAGGAAGAACAGCAGGTAATCGGCCGCCGCGGAGACCAGCGACAGCGCGGAGTAGCGCAGGAAAACAAAATAGATTCTGAGCGAATCGAACAGCGGATCGAAATGGGAGCTGGGATTGCCCGGCTCGTAGACGGTGGTGATCGGGATCTGCCTGACGGCCGTGCCGCGGCGGGTCTCGGCATAAAGGGACGCGAGTTCCAATTCATAGCCGGAGTCGGTCATTCGCAGCAGGCGTTGCGCGACGGCAATGGGTAGGCCGCGCAGTCCCGTTTGCGTATCGGCCAGCCGCCGATGGGTGAGGGCGCGGAACACCGTGCGCGTGACGACATTCCCGAGACGGCTGCGTAACGGCGTATCGCCATCGAAGTCTCGCACCCCCAGGATGAGCTCCTGCGGCGTGTCACAGAGGGCGCGGGCCACGGTTGCCACGTCTTTCGCCAGGTGTTGTCCGTCGGCGTCGGCGGTGATGAGCCCGAGCAGCCCCGGAAAATGGACCAGGGCGAAGTTGATCCCCGTTTTCAGCGCGCTGCCTTTACCGAGATTGATCGCGTGCCGCACGACGATCACGTCGGGATCGCGACGGAGCTGCGCGAAGATCGGCCCCCGGTCATGCGCGGAGCCGTCGTCCACAATCACGATAGCGGCGCTCAGGCCACACCTCTGTAATTCGGTTTGCAATTGGGCGACGAGCTCGACCAGGGCTTGCGCCGGCTGGTAGGCAGGGATAATCAGACAGACCTGCACGGGCAACGCCGCCGGGTCGGTCCCGGGCTGCGCAGTCGCCGTCTGGAGGCCGTTCAGCACGGCGTCGGAAGGGGTAGGCATGATCGTCGGGCGCAGGTCGGCGACGCTAAGCTGCCAAAACACCGCGACCGGCGGCGCAAACCAGGGCGCGCATCTGTCATGGCCGGTAAGTCGGGCAGCTTGTCATTCGGGCCGCAGTTCGTGGTCGCCCGCCAGAGGGGACGCCAACACGGTGATGGAGCTATTGATTGCCATTACCGGCAAGAAGGACAACGGGGCGTATTTCTTCATCCGGATATCGAAATAGAAACGCGCAAATTGCAGGACTCGCCTGGCATCGTTGATGTGCTCGATGGCCATCACCTCATGGACGTTGAGCTGATAATTGCGGCGCAGGCGCGGGCCGGTGACGAGCAGGCGTCCCAGTTCCCATCCCCAGCCACCCTCGGTGGGGATCGAAAAAATAAAGGCTCCGGTGGGGGCGAGCACGCGCCGGACCTCCTCGAGCCCCTCGGCGAGATGGTACAGATGCTCCAGTACATGCGCGCTCGTGCAGCAGGCGATACTGCCCGGCGCGAAGGGTAGGTTGTTGAAATCCGCTTGAACGGCAAGGACGTCGGGATACCGGTGTTTCACCCGGGTCAGAAACGCGGCATTGCGGTCGATACCGATACAGCGGCGCTGATCCAGCAGATCGAAGAGTTGTCCGTCGCCACAACCGATATCGACGATGACCTCCGGGGGGTGCGGCAGCCCGGCAATCAGGGACCGCATTTTCCGATGCCCACTCATCGAGAAAAACCGATAGAAAGGCCGCTCGTAGATGACCCACCCTTTTTGTACCATGTCCTCCCAGGCGCTCATCCATCGCCGATAGAAACGCGACTGATAAAACGCCGGTACGCGCAACTCGCTGGTTCGCGGCAGGGCGCGCAGCACACCATCGTCGCTGAACTCATAGCGGTAGCCGCAGGCGCCGCAGACCAGCGCGTCGGCGCCTGGCGTCATGGTGTTGCCTGCGCACTCCACACAACGCGTGACGAGAGACAATAACTTGTGGTCTTGGCGCATGCCTTAGGTGTTCCGCTGCCGAACCTTGGGCCAGGGCACTCACGGCCACTCGATCAAGCGAATGAGCGGGCGCTGGTTGTGGCGGGCCCCCGGCTGAGCGCCCGCTTGCACTGGTAACGCCGTTTAAGTCGCGCCCCGTTTTGCGAACTGACTGTGTCCCGGCAGTTTACCATGTGACTCGGCCCCATGTCGTGGGGTCGGGCGTAGCGCCGCGGCGCAAGGCCGGGGCCATCTGCGTGATCGCAACAGCCCGTCCGACCTGGGCGCCTCACTCCACGGTGACTGACTTCGCCAAATTGCGCGGCTGGTCCACATCGGTGCCCTTCAGGACCGCCACATGGTAGGCCAGCAGTTGCATGGGGATGGTGAAGATCAGGGGGTCGATCAGGTCGTCGGTCTCCGGCAGGCGGATGACCGTGATTCCGGCCGCCTCTTGCAGGGGGACCTGAAAGTCGGCGAAGACAAAGAGCTGACCGCCGCGGGCGCGGACCTCTTCCAGGTTGGATTTCAGCTTCTCCAGGAGGGCGTTGTTGGCCGCCACCGCCACCACCGGCATGTCCTCGTCGATCAGGGCCAGCGGGCCGTGCTTGAGCTCGCCCGCCGGGTAGGCCTCGGCATGGATGTAGGAAATCTCCTTGAGTTTCAGCGCCCCCTCCATGGCGATCGGGTAGAGCTCCCCACGCCCCAGGAACAGGGTGTGCTGCTTGTCGACGAACTGCTCGGCCAGCGTCGCGATGGGCGCGTCCAGGGCCAGGACCTGCTCCATCTTGGCCGGGACCGTGCGCATCAGGGCGACCAGGCGCTCCTCCTGCGCCTGGTCCAGCCGGTGGAAGCGCCCCAGCGTGACGGTCAAGAGCAGGAGCGCCATGAGCTGGGTGGTGAAGGCCTTGGTGGAGGCGACGCCGATCTCGGGGCCGGCGCGGGTCAGGAGCACCAGGTCGGATTCGCGCACCAGCGAACTCTCGGGCACATTGCAGATGGCTAGCGTGGCAGCGTAACCGGTCTCCTTGGCGATGCGCAGGGCGGCCAGGGTGTCCGCGGTCTCCCCCGACTGGGAGATGGTGACGAAGAGGGCGGACTGCGGCACCACATGGCGGCGGTAGCGGTACTCGCTCGCCACCTCGACGTTGCAGGGGAGGCCGGCCAGGGACTCCATCCAGTAGCGCGCGACCAGGCCCGCGTGGTAGCTGGTCCCGCAGGCGACGATGGTCACCGCCTGGATACTCGCAAAGAGGTCGGGCGCGGCGTTACCGAAGGCCTCCGGCACCACCCGATTGCCCAGCAGGCGCCCGTCCAGGGTGTCGGCGATGGCGCGGGGCTGCTCGAAGATCTCCTTCAGCATGAAGTGCCGGTACGCGCCGCGCTCGGCGGAGTCGCTGGCGACCGCGGATTCCTTGACCGGGCGCGTGACCGGCTCACCCTTGCGGTCCCAGATGCGCACGGACTCACGGGTGATTTCAGCGATGTCACCCTCTTCCAGGAAGATGAAGCGGTGGGTCACCGGCAGTAGGGCGAAGACGTCGGAGGCGACGAAGTGCTCACCGAAGCCCACGCCGATTACGAGCGGGCTACCCTGGCGCGCGACCACCAGGTGCTCCGGGTCCTGGAAATCGAGGACTGCCAGGGCGTAGGCGCCGGTCATGCGGGCGGCGGCGCGGCGCACCGCCTCGATCAGGGGGTGCCCGCCGACCAGTTCGTCATAAACGGCGTGGACCACGACCTCGGTGTCGGTCTCGGAGGTGAAGCGGTGGCCGGCGGCGCGTTGCTCCCGGCGCAGCTCCTCGTGGTTCTCGATGATGCCGTTGTGGACCAGGGCGCAGCGGTCGCGACAGATGTGGGGGTGGGCGTTGCGCACCGCGGGCTCACCGTGGGTGGCCCAGCGGGTGTGGGCTATCCCTAAGGTCCCGGGGAGCGGATGGGCGGCGACCTCTTCCGCCAGGCGCGCGACCTTACCCAGGGTGCGCGCGCGATTGAGCTTGCCGGGCGACTCCAGGACGGCGATACCGGCGGAGTCGTAGCCGCGGTATTCGAGCCGACGCAGCCCCTCGAGCAGGATGGCCGCGACCGGGCGTTGGGCGATGGCGCCGACGATACCGCACATGATGATTACTCCGCTGAATTTGGAAGAAGAAATCTAGCCGCGAATGAACGCAAATAAACGCAAATGATCAAATGCTCACCGCTTTCTGCGCAGTCGCACGGCGGGTGCCGCACCGAGGCAGTAACCCAGTGAATCATTTGCGCTCATTAGCGTTCATTTGCGGCAAATCTTCTTCCTTAGGTTATGTTTTAGGCTGTTTCCGCGGCCGCTGCCAACCGGGGATCGTGGTCTGGCGGGCACGGGTGACGGTCAGCTCGCCGGGGGGGGCGTCACGGTTGATCACTGAACCGGCGCCGATGGTGGCCCCGGCGCCGATGGTCACCGGGGCCACCAGGGAGGCGTTGGAGCCGATGAAGGCCCCGTCCCCGATCAGGGTGCGGAACTTGTTGGCCCCGTCATAGTTGCAGGTGATGGTCCCGGCGCCGACGTTGACCCCGGCGCCGATGTCCGTGTCCCCGATATAGGTCAGGTGGTTGACCTTGCTGCCCTCACCCACGTTCGCCTTCTTGATCTCCACGAAGTTGCCGATGTGGGTGTCGGGGGCCAGCCGCGCCTCCGGACGCAGGCGCGCGTAAGGGCCGATGCGCGCCCCGGTGCCGACCTGCGCGCCCTCGATCACACAGTTGGCGAAGATGTGCACGCCGTCGCCGATGATACTGTCGCGGATCAGGCAGTTGGGGCCGATGCGCACCCCATCCCCCAGGGTCACATCGCCCTCGCAGATCAGGTTGATGTCGATGAACAGGTCCCGCCCCGTGGTCAGGCGTCCGCGGATGTCGAGACGGGCCGGGTCGGCCAGGGTAACGCCGTTGCGCATCAGGCCCTCGGCCAGGCGGCGCTGATGGAAGCGCTCCAGGGCCGCGAGCTGGACGCGATCATTGACGCCGGAGACCTCCTCCAGCGTCACCGGGTGCACACTCGCCACCCGCTCCCCTTGCGCCACCGCCATGCCGATCACGTCGGTCAGGTAATACTCGCCCTGGGCGTTGGCGTTGGTGAGCCCCCGGAGCCAGCCGTCCAGCCGGGCGCGATCCGCCACCAGGAAGCCGGTGTTGGCCTCGCGCACCGCCAGTTCCTCCGGGGTCCCGTCCTTCTGCTCGACGCTGCGCAGGATGCGCCCGCCGGCGTCGCGGATGATGC
>Ga0247840_10000210_pt1 | contig 119402 bp, 95 predicted proteins | sample LaCruzMarch2015__FD_192404 | JGI IMG/M metagenome (GOLD analysis project Ga0247840, IMG submission 192404) | Freshwater microbial communities from meromictic Lake La Cruz, Castile-La Mancha, Spain - LaCruzMarch2015_17m | ecosystem: Environmental > Aquatic > Freshwater > Lake | place: Spain... | reverse complement strand
GAAACTTCCGGTAATGATTACCCCCAAATGGTTAAATACCAGATGTCAGCCAATAGGAATATCGGATGTAATCACCATCCTCTCCAAAACAATCTTTAACCCACTAACATTCGATAAAAACTTTGATATCGGAGGTCCCGATATATTGTCCTATAAGGACATGCTTCTGAAATTTGCCCACATCAGAAAACTAAAACGGCATATCTTTATTGTCCCTGTGATGACGCCGAAGATTTCTTCTTACTGGTTGTATTTTGTAACATCTACATCTTACAAACTGGCCATTGCACTGGTGAATAGCATGAAAATAGAAGTGATTTGTCGCAACGATGAAATTAATAAAATACTGGGAATAGAACCCATGAGCTATCAATCGTCATTGGAAAGAGCATTTAGTCAGATAGAAAGCAACGAAGTAGTTTCGAGCTGGAAGGATGCTTTCATAAGCAGTAGTTTCAACCTCAATTTATCGGACTTCATTCAGGTACCAACCTATGGATGTTACAAAGACATCAGAGAAAAAGCCATCACCGATAGAGAGGAATGTATCGATAAAATCTGGAGCATCGGAGGCGAAACCGGATGGTATTACGCAAACTGGCTATGGCGTATCAGAGGCTTTATGGATAAGATGGCGGGAGGAGTTGGATTAAGAAGAGGACGCACCTCAGCAAATTCATTAAACGTAGGAGATGCATTGGATTTTTGGAGGGTGTTATATGTCGATAAAAATGAAGGCCGTTTGCTACTATTTGCTGAAATGAAACTACCGGGCGATGCTTGGCTCGAATTTAGAATTACCGAAAACAAATTGTTACAAACAGCAACTTTCCGTCCCCGTGGTTTGATAGGAAGATTATATTGGTATTCAGTATTGCCTTTCCATGGATTTATTTTCAAAGGAATGATTCAAAAAATAGCCAAACACAACGACTCATCTCACAAATAGTAAGTTGAGGTGCATTTCTGTAGCTTGCTTTCAGTCTTGAATTTTTGTAAGTTTTTGTTCAAGCAAAATTTAAATATAAATAAGTTATAATATTTTTCCGAAACATAAACGGTATTAATAAAGAGAGTAAATAATAATAAAAATCGAACTAATTAGTTACAAAATGTTTTAAAATCGTTCTAATTGCAATATCATTCGCCGATTTTTTATAATTTCGCACTTTCTTAAAAACATAAACAAATGCTTAGAACACACACTTGCGGCGAATTAAATATTTCAAACATTAATCAGGAAGTTAAATTAAGTGGATGGGTACAACGTTCCAGAGATTTAGGCGGGATGACTTTTGTTGATCTTCGCGACAGATACGGAATTACCCAATTGGTTTTTAATATGGAAACCAATGCTGCACTATGTGAACAAGCACGTAAATTAGGCAGAGAATATGTAATCAGCATCAAAGGTATCGTTACCGAACGTAGCAGCAAAAATCTGAAAATGCCTACCGGAGAAGTAGAAATTACGGTAAATGATATCGAAATACTCAATCAATCAAAATTGCCTCCTTTCACCATTGAAGACAATACAGATGGCGGTGATGAACTAAGGATGAAATACCGTTACTTAGATTTACGACGCAATCCTGTGAAGAAAAATCTTGAATTGCGTCATCAGCTATCGATGGAAACCCGCAATTATCTGAACGACCTAAAATTTATTGAAGTAGAAACACCTTATTTAATTCGTTCAACACCCGAAGGTGCCCGCGATTTTGTGGTTCCATCGCGTATGAATCAGGGTGAGTTTTATGCCTTGCCACAATCACCTCAACAATACAAACAATTGCTGATGGTTGCCGGTTATGACCGCTATTTTCAAATAGTAAGATGTTTTCGGGACGAAGATTTACGTGCCGACCGTCAGCCTGAGTTTACACAAATCGACTGCGAAATGTCGTTTGTAACACAGGAAGATATTCTGAATACATTCGAAGGACTTACGAAACATCTTTTTAAAGCTATCAAAGGTGTTGAAATTAAAGAATTGCCAAGAATAACCTATGCTGATGCCATGAAATATTATGGCTCCGACAAACCCGATACTCGTTTCGAAATGAAGTTTGTTGAATTAAATGATGTTACAAAAAACAAAGGATTCAAGCTTTTTGATGAAGCCGAATTGGTAATAGGTATCAATGCAAAAGGATGCAGCGAATACACACGTAAACAATTGGACGAGCTTACCGATTTTGTAAGGAAACCACAGATAGGAGCTACAGGTATGATTTACCTGCGTTACAATACCGATGGCACTTTAAAATCATCTGTCGACAAATTCTATACACCCGAAGATTTAAAATTGTGGGCTGAGAAATTTAATGCACATGCCGGTGATTTAATTTTGATTTTGGCAGGTAAAGAAGAAAAAACACAAAAAGCCTTAAACGAATTGCGCCTTGAAATGGGAACTCGTTTAGGATTACGCAATCCAGAGGTGTTTGCACCACTTTGGGTTGTAGATTTTCCCTTATTAGAATGGGACGAAGATACACAACGTTTTTATGCAAAACATCATCCATTTACATCACCCAAACCCGAAGATATTCCATTAATTGACAGTAATCCTGGAGTTGTTAGAGCCAATGCGTATGATATGGTTATCAATGGTGTGGAAGTAGGAGGAGGTTCTATCCGTATTCATAATAAAGATTTGCAAAAAAGAATGTTCTCCCTTTTGGGATTTAGTGATGAAGAAGCTCAAAATCAGTTTGGTTTCTTAATGAATGCATTTGAGTTTGGTGCTCCTCCTCATGGTGGACTTGCTTTCGGTTTCGACAGGATGTGTTCACTTTTTGGCGGTAGCGAAAGCATCCGCGATTTTATTGCCTTCCCTAAAAATAATTCTGGAAGAGATGTAATGAGCGACTCCCCTTCTTCTATCAGTCTCGATCAGTTAAAAGAACTAAGTCTTAACATAGAGAGACTAACGAAATAGAAGATTAGTGTTAAATACACTTAAAATCATATAATGTTATAATAAAAAGGCAAAATCTTATAAACTTAACTGGATATTTGTCGTTAATATTGCAATTGGATTAAACCCATTAAAAATGAGAAAAATATTTTTAAGCCTACTAGCTTTATCTTTGATTTTGAATTTAAAAGCTCAAAATATAAATGATAAAGCAGAAGTTATTACCTGTTCAGAATTTCACGTAACTAAAACATTGCGCGAAATTGCAGCATCTCAACCAGCCTATAAAGCAATTAAAGATGAAGATAGAAAAGAATCGGAAGATCGGAAAAACAGAAAAGCTTACATGAAGAAAAGTAATGTAAATGCACTTCCTTTAACAGAAGATCCAATTGCTCAAAAATCCATGGGAACCCGTCAATCACAAACGCTCATAACTTCATGGGAGGGTCAAAGCACTTCAAGCTTTCCACCAGATCCATCAGGAGCTGCTGGTCCTAATCATTATGTACAAGCAGTAAATTCTAGCTATCAAATTTTTACAAAAAACGGTGTTAGCCTCGGAGGTCCTTATGATTTAGGTAATATATTATTTAATTCCAATGATGGAGACCCTATTGTTTTATATGATAAATATGCGGATCGCTGGGTTATTACTGAATTTAAAACCATAGGTAAAAAAGTTCTGTTTGCAGTTTCAAAAACTTCAGATCCTACTGGTCAATATTATACTTATCAATATACATCACCACAGTTTCCTGATTATCAAAAATTCTCTATATGGAGTGATGGTTATTACATGACTTCCAATCAATCAACTCAAAAAGTATTTGTTTTTGAAAGAGATTCAATGCTTGCAGGCGTATCCACATCAAGGGCTATCAATAAAACATTCTCACCTCCAAAAGGTTCAGGCTTTTTTTGTCCATTACCAGCTGATGCTGACGGACAACTACCTCCAGCAGGAACTCCATGTCCGATATTTTCTTATGAAGATGATGGATGGGGTTCAGGACATGCTGATAGAATAAATATTTATAAGATGAGTACGGTTTGGGGTACTACACCTACTGCTACTATTACCTTAGATGCACAAATACCTACGGAAGCATTTGATGCTTCTTACAGCTCAAGTTGGGACGATATTGCACAACCTGGTACATCAACTAAACTTGATGGCATTGGAGGTGTATTTACTTATCGGGCTCAATATAGGCGCTGGACAGGATATAATACAGTGGTTTTAAATTGTGGTGTTTTAGTAAATGCTTCTACAGGTCAAAGGAGTCTTCGTTGGTACGAATTACGTCAAAATACAACAACTGGACTATGGAGTATCTATCAACAAAGTACTTTTGCTCCGGATAATTTAAATCGTTGGGTAGGCAGTATCGCTATGGATGATAATGGTTCCATCGGACTTGCTTATGCTGTTTCGGGTTCAACCAATGTTTATCCTAGTATTAGATTTACAGGTCGATTAGCTAGCGATTCTCTCAATAAAATGACATTTATTGAACAATCAGTAGTTGAAGGAAATTCTGCACAAACCTCAACCAATCGTTTTGGTGATTATTCTCATACATCTCTTGATCCTGTTGATGGTACTATTTTCTGGCATACCGGAGAATATATTTCTGGCGGACAACCTGCTACTAAAATATTTTCTTTTAAACTTCCATTGAGTGGCGGTTCAGGCATTCAGGATAATGAAAACGCTTTGTCTTTCATAGCTGTTCATATTGGTAACGAAATAAAAATCAAGTTAAATAATTCGCCAACTAACAATGAATTGGTAGTTGATTTATTTGACATCAAAGGAAGACAAATTGAAGGAAAAAAATTATACCCTTCTGAAAATACATTGGAAACCTCATTTAGCAGTGATGGTCTTGCAAAAGGCACATATCTTGTAAGAATTGGAAGTGTTAATACAAACTTCCAGAAAGTTGCAAAAGTAATTGTTGAATAAATAATTCATCGTTAAAAACTTATATTAAAGTGCTCAAAGTTTCAGTTTTATTAAACCTTGAGCGCTTTCATTTTTTAAAAATATAATTATGCGAAATCTAATCCTGTTTATAGTTATCATCACTTTTATTTCATGCAAAACTTCCGAAAAGCAAGTTGTAAAAAATCCTCAAATAGCAATTGCAAAAGGTAAAAACGTGGGAGTTATTTCACACCAATACAAAGCAGAAGGTTGTAAAACCATTATTGTTATCAATAAAGCTAACGATAAACCCATGCATCTAATCCCTATGAATGAATTAGATACAAAATTTGATAAAGATAATCTGAAAATTTCCTTTGATTATTTACCACTAAGAGTTAAAAATCCAGAAGGTTGCAATATGGGGATTCCTGCCGAAATTAGCAATATTGCGGTTGAAGGGAAATAATTATTGATTAGAATTCTGTTTATTAAACACTAAAATATTTAAGCTCCAGTTTTTCACCATCAAAAACGATGTAAGAAAAACTTTTTACCCAATCACCGATATTCAGGTAACGTGAATTATCCGCTATTTTTATATCTAAAGGTAAATGACGATGCCCGAAAATAAAAAAATCAAAATGTTCTTTTTGCAAAATTTCTTTGGCATAAACAATCAAACGTTCTTTTTCCTCACCCAAAAAAACTTCATCTGTATTTCCATTGGCAATACGGCTTTTGCGAGAAAAATACAAAGCCAGATTTATTCCAAAATTAGGATGCAAACGTGCAAACAACCATTGATTGAATTGATTGGAGAATACTTTTTTAATAAACTTATAACCATGGTCATCAGGACCTAAACCATCACCATGTCCGATATAAAACTTGAATTTCCCATAAGTTCTTTGAATAGGTTCTTTAAATATAGTTGCATTAAGTTCTTTTTCAAAATAATCATAAATCCACATATCGTGGTTTCCTGTAAAATAATTGAGTTTTATACCCGCATCAGAAATTTCAGCCAACTTTCCCAATAATCTTACATAGCCTTTAGGTACAACTGTTTTATATTCAAACCAAAAATCGAAAATATCACCCAACAAATATATTTCAGAAGCATCATTTTTTACAGCATCCAGCCATTTCACCATAAGTTTTTCTCTCTCAAGGCTGCTCTTATAATCAGGAACTCCTAAATGGCTGTCGGATATAAAGTATATTTTTTGTTTGCTTTCCAATTGTTTAGAATTTTTAATGATTACTTTCTTTGTTTCTTTTTTGGGTTAATTCTTTTTCAAGCTCTATCATTTTTTGCTGTTTGATTCTTTTTGCAAAATTAATTGCATGAGTGTTAGTAGGTAAAGATTTCAGTAAATCATTACTTACTTTTTCAAAAACGGAAAAATCACTATCTTCTTTTACAACAGGTTCACGGTTTAAAGGTTGATACAATGCAATTAATGCAACCAAAGAACTACTATTTTTTTGAATAAAATTAAGTTGAAACGCTCTTTGATCAGCAACTATTTTTAAATAGCATGAATCTAATTTCTTTTTCACATCAGTTCTATTAGCCTCGTAAATTGCAGCCTTCCATATTTTCCCGATAGAATCAAGCTTTTGCAAATTAGGTTGTAAATGATTATTTAGTTCTAATAATAATTCGCTATCGGGCGAACCTTTTATTGAATATGATTTTTCAAAATTTTCATAATCAGCATTAAAAGTAATTTTTTCGCCTTTATCTGCAATAATTGAAATGTAATGATTGGCATCTTTTTTTAGTAAATAAATTCCCTTTTCGTCAGGTTTTACTGTAAAAGAAAATTTGCCTTCCTGATTAAGCACAACAGAATCAATAGAAATAACTTCCTGATAAGTAAGCTTTTGCAGTACGATTTTTCTCTTTTCTGCATTGATAATTTTTCCTTCAATAATAAAATGGTCTTTAGGAGAATTATTTTTACTATTGCTGCACGAAAATGATATGATTATAAGAAGTAAGAAGAAAAATCGGTTTCTCATTTTTATTTTTTTTGCAAAGATACTATTTGCGAATATGTTTTAAAGAAAAATATGTTTCATTTCAATCAAAAAACCTCGCATTGTTTTGGTTGTTAGCCTATAACGTTCATCAATCCGCCAGCCAACAACCCATACAATATCATCAGCAGAGCAAAGTAACCAAGTATTTTCTTTTTCGATTATAGAAAATTTTTGATCTGTAAAAAAATCGCTTACTTTCTTTTTCCCTCTCATTCCAAAAGGGAAAAAGTAATCACCATGTTGCCATTTTCGCAAATATAAAGGAAACTTCAGCTTGTCGAAGTCAAGATAAGCAAGGTTTTTGTCAGGATTAATTTTAATCATTTCCGAATCAGTGGTTATTCTAAAGTCAAGCATTAATGGTTCGGCCATTTGCGTATCTGTTTCTTCAATTCTATAAACTACATTGATAGGGCAACTATTACTGATTTCTGTTATTATCAAATTTTCCCTGTCCTTCAATAAACGATGTGTTGAGGAAAAAAATTGTTTCCCTGAGATATCATCCAATGTAAGAATCAAACTTTCTATTGTTTCATTGTTAAATCCAAAAGGAGATAAAAAATGGAAGAGATAAATTTTTAATGGACTAATAGCCATCAATTTCTCAATATTGATGAAAACAGTTGAATTATTATGAACTACAATCTCTTTTCTTTTGATTTCAAGCATTTCATTGAAAACAACTTCTGTATCTCTAATTTTTTCGATAGTTTCGATCATAACTTTTTCAAAATCTCCTGCCAAATGTTTAAATTCAGGGATTATCTTATGCCTTATTGCATTCCGCAAGTATTTTATTGAACTATTTGAGCTATCTTCTCTATATTTTAACTGATTATCTTCGGCAAATTTTTCTATTTTTCCCCGACTTGTGAAAAGTAAAGGGCGAATTAAGTGATTCTGTTTAGGTAAAATACCATGCAAACCTGCAATACCAGTTCCCCTGAGTAAGTTGATAAAAAAAGTTTCAATCTCATCGTTTTGATGATGAGCTGTTGCATAATATTGGTATTTTTCTGTTTCAGCCAATTCTTCAAACCAATCATATCTTAATTGTCTGGCAGCCATCTGAATAGAAACACTCATTTCGGAAGCTATATCTAACGTATTAAAATGATGAACATAAAATGGCACTGAGTATTTTGCAGCTAATTCTTTAACAAATTGTTCATCAACATCAGATTCTTGCCCTCTTAATTGAAAATTACAATGGGCAATTCCAAATTGTAAACCAGCCAGATAAAACAACTCACACATTACCACAGAATCAATACCACCACTGACTGTAAGTAAAATTTTATCTTTTCTAGTAAAAAGCTTTTGAGACGAAATATATCTTTTGAATTGTTTAAGCATAAAAAAGGCTGCTTTTATATTTTAAAAGCAGCCTCAAAGGTATAAAAAATCTTATATTTGAATAAAAAGAAATTTAATTTTCCTTTAATATTATTGTTTAATTCTCATCTTATAGAATGAACGATATACGAAATACAAAGCAACAGCTAAGAAAACTATACCAACGTAATGAGCAATAGGCCTGAATGCTTCAGAAATTGCAATTTCCATTGCTAATAAACCAAACAATGTAGTAAATTTAATAATTGGATTCAAAGCAACTGAAGATGTATCTTTAAATGGATCACCAACTGTATCGCCAACTACTGATGCAGCGTGTAATTCAGTTCCTTTTTCTTTCATATCCACTTCAATAACTTTTTTGGCATTATCCCAAGCTCCACCTGCATTAGCCATAAAGATAGCCTGATATAAACCAAAGAAAGCTATAGATATTAAATAACTTACAAATAATGAAACCGGTGCAGCTGCTATAAGTTTCTCAGCATCAGTCATACCTGCAACTAATTTAACTGGTGAAGCTAAGAAGGCAAATGCCAAAGCAAATGAGAAGATAGCAACAAAAATATTTAACATACCTTTTTGAGCATATTGAGTACATATTTTTACTACTTCTTTAGATTTTTCAACATCAGCTTTTTTAGGGGCATTAGGGTCAAGATTAATGTGTTCTTTAATATATGCAACAGCACGACTTGCACCAGTTGAAACAGCTTGTATTGATGCTCCAGAGAACCAATAAATAACAGCTCCTCCTAGCAAGAATCCGAAAATTGAATAAGGATTTAATAAATTTAATACCATTTCTGGTTGAATTCCCAAAGTATGTTGAATAACAAGTATCAATGAGAAAATCATAGTTGTTGCACCTACAACAGCTGTTCCTATCAGAACAGGTTTTGCTGTAGCTTTAAAAGTATTACCTGCACCATCATTTGCTTCTAAGTAATGTTTTGATTTTTCAAAATCAGGTTTGAAACCGAAATCTTTCTCAATTTCTGAACTTATGTTTGGAATTTCTTCTATTAAAGATAACTCATAAATAGATTGTGCATTATCAGTTACAGGTCCATAACTATCAACAGCAATGGTAACAGGTCCCATTCCTAACATACCGAATGCTACCAAACCAAAAGCAAAAATTGAAGGATAAATCATAAACCCATCCAAGCCGAATGTACTTGCATAATAAGCAACTCCCATCAATAAAAAGAATACCATCCCTTGCCAGAAAGCACTGAAATTACCAGCAACTAAACCTGATAAAATATTTAATGAAGCACCACCTTCTTTTGAAGCTTCTACTACTTCTTTAACATGGGTAGATTTAGGACTTGTAAATAATTTAGTAAACTCTGGAATTAAAGCTGCTCCTAATGTTCCACAACTAATTATTGTTGAAAGAATCCACCACATATCAGGATTGCCATTAATATCTGGAATTAAAATATAACTAATAGCATAAGTTACCAAAATAGATAGAATAGAAGTAATCCATACCAATGATGTTAATGGTTTTTCAAAATCAAGATCATCTACTTTATCGTATTTTGCTTTACTAATTACGTTATTAATTCCAAAAGACACAATAGAAGTAATAATCATTAAAATTCTCATGGCAAATATCCAGACTAATAATTGGGTTTGGAGTTCAGCTCCTGTTACGGCTAATAAAATAAATGAAATCAAAGCTACACCAGTTACTCCGTAAGTTTCGAAACCATCGGCTGTTGGTCCTACTGAATCTCCTGCATTATCACCTACACAGTCGGCAATTGTACCAGGGTTACGTGGATCGTCTTCGCCTATTTTGAAGATAACTTTCATTAAATCAGAACCTATATCTGCAATTTTAGTAAAAATTCCACCTGCAATACGTAATGCAGATGCTCCTAATGATTCTCCAATAGCAAAGCCAATAAAACTTGCACCTGCATATTCACCCGGAACAAATAATAAAATTATAAGCATCATTATTAATTCAAGTGAAATTAGCATCACCCCAATACTCATACCAGCATTTAAAGGAATGTTTAATAATTTAATGGGTTTGCGTTCTAAAGATGCAAATGCCATACGGGAATTTGCTAGTGTATTCATTCTGATACCAAACCATGCAACACTATATGAGCCCAAAATACCCAGAACTGACCAGCCGAGTATCATTGCAACACCACCAAACCCAAAACTTGGTTCAGATAAATATCCATAGTAAAAAGCAACCGCCGAACCTATAAAAGCAAATAAAATCAAAAGGAATTTTCCTTGTTGATATAGATAGGTTTTAGATGTTTCGAATATAACCTGAGCAACATCAAGCATTGATTGATGTGCTTTAATTTTTTTAACTTTTACAAATTGGTAAAGTCCAAACAACATTCCTAAAATTGTAATTAAAAAACCCCAATATAATATTGATTGAGATTTAATTGCTTCAGGAATAACTAAATTAGCCTCGCTTGCAAAACTAAAAATGGGTAATAAAAGTACCGCTAATACACTATAAAATCTTTTCATAAATCTTAAATTTTTGTTCTAAACTCTTTGTTTTTTTAGCAAATATAAGAAAGAAATTTATAACTTCGTTATTTTTGTTAAATAAATTTATTTATTTTCCATAACAACCTATTGTTATAAATGTTTTTAATTAAAATGTTTTTTTGTAAAAAAAATGATTTAAGAGTTACTAAATGTTTAGTTTTCGGAAAAAAAGATAGAATTTTTTTAATAAAAATCATGTTTTTTTTGATTAAATGAATAAAACTGTATAAAAAATCACAGTTCAAAGAAAAAAAATTATTTTTGCATAAATAATTCACAATTCCATAATGGAAAAGATTAAATTAGATATCGTCGGTTTATCTTATAGCCAGACACAAACAGGAGCTTACGCCCTAATTCTTAGCGAATCTACTGGGGAAAGACGATTACCGATTATCATTGGAGGTTTTGAAGCTCAAGCTATTGCGATAGAACTTGAAAAAATGAAACCAAACAGGCCTTTAACACATGATTTGTTTAAAAGCTTTGCCGTTTCTTTTAATATTCAAATTTTGGAAGTTATTATTCACAAATTTGCTGAAGGCGTTTTTTATGCCAAATTAATTATTTCTGATGGAAAAGTTGAAAAAGAGATTGATGCTCGCACGTCTGACGCAGTAGCTCTATCTTTACGATTTAATTGTCCCATCTATACTCACGAAAGTGTGTTAGCTTCAGCTGGAATCTTAATAACAGAAAGTGACAGCGAAATAAAATCTAAAACTGAACTTCCCGACGACGACCCTAATGAATTAAAGGACTATACTATAGAGAAATTAGAGGAATTGCTCAAAATTACAATTGAAAATGAAGATTATGAAAGGGCATCTCAAGTTAGAGATGAAATAAAAAAAAGAAAAGAAGAATAATTAATCAATCAGTAGTTAGGAAAAAAAGAATTAATATTAATTAGATATAACGAAAAGGAGAAAATATTATGGGTATCAAGAATCGTCTTATTATAATGAATTTTTTACAGTTCTTTATCTGGGGAGCTTGGTTAATTACAATTGCCAATTATTGGTTTGCAACAAAACAATGGGGAGGAGCTGAGTTTGGAGCTATTTTCTCAACATTAGGAATTGCTTCTTTGTTTATGCCAACAATAATGGGAATAATTGCTGATAGATGGGTTAATGCTGAAAAATTATATGGTATTCTTCACATATTAAGCGGATTAGCTATTTTTTATTGTGCTCATGCGAATAACCCTGATACATTTTTTTGGGTAATGTTAGTTGCAATGTCTTTTTACATGCCAACTATTTCATTAGCCAATTCAATATCCTATAATGCTCTTAAAAATAACAATTTGGATGTTGTAAAAGTATTTCCCCCTATTCGTGTTTGGGGAACTATTGGTTTTATTTTAGCCATGTGGGTAACCAATTTATCAGGAAATAAAGCAACAGAATATCAATTTTATATTTCTGCAATTGCATCTTTTGTATTGGGAATTTATTCATTTTCATTGCCTAAATGCTTACCTCAAAAACAGACAACAGAAAAGTCAAGCTGGATTGAGTTGTTCGGTTTGAATGCTTTTAAATTGTTTGCCAATTATAAAATGCTACTTTTCTTTGTTTTTTCAATGTTTTTGGGAGCAGCCCTTCAATTAACAAACATGTATGGAGATACCTTTTTGGATGACTTTAAAAAAGTTCCTGAGTATGCAACTTCTTTTGTTGTTAAATATTCAACGATTATTATGTCAATTTCTCAAATTTCAGAAACACTTTTTATATTAGCCATTCCTTTCTTTTTGAAAAAATTTGGAATTAAAAAAGTAATGTTGATGAGTATGATTGCCTGGGTAATGCGATTTGGTTTATTCGCTTATGGTGACCCTTCAAATGGCTTGTGGATGATTATTCTTTCCTGCATTGTTTATGGTATGGCATTTGATTTCTTTAATATTTCAGGTTCTCTTTTTATTGAAACAAATACAGATTCTAAAATTCGTTCCAGTGCTCAGGGTTTGTTCATGATGATGACCAATGGCTTTGGAGCAATTTTTGGAAGTTTTATCAGCGGTATTATTATTCAAAATTATTTTACGGTTGAAGGCAATAAAAATTGGCATGGAATATGGCTTACTTTTGCAGTTTATTCATTAATTGTTGCCATTTTATTTGCCATTTTATTTAAACACAAACATGATCCTGAGGCATTAAAAAATAATGATTTGAAACATTAATCATTATTTTACGTATTTAAAAACCAGATTTTGTTAAATATGCGTTTTTATTACTGCTTAATTCTATACATTTTTTTTATTTCTTTGTTTCCAATCCAGATGTTTGCACAGAAAAGTACTCATGCAACCATGGGCATTGCATCCTATTACCATGGATGGTTAGATGGTAAAACAACAGCGAATGGTGAAAAATACAATAAATCGCTTATGACAGCTGCTCATCCCAGTTTACCTTTTAATTCCAAGGTTAAAGTTACCAATCTTAACAACCAAAAATCTATTGTTGTAAGAATAAACGACAGAGGCCCTTTTGTAAACAAAAGAATCATTGATTTGTCTAGAGCTGCTGCAGATTCTTTAGATTTTATTTACAATGGACTTGCAAAAGTTCAGCTTACTGTTTTGTGTTATGGTAAACCTAATAGTACAATACAACCGCAATTACTTGCTTCACTAAAAACATCGACAAAACCTAAATCAGAAACAATAAAGGAAACATCTATTACAAAAAAAGAAATAATAGCAATTATTGAGAATAAAAATCAGGAGATTACAGTTCCTGAAATAAAAACCAAAAAAACTATAGTTGAGGAAAATATTTTTATACCGTCAAAGACAACTGATAGCAACACTTTAGCTGATATAAACTATTACGGTCTCCAAATAGGAAGTTTTAAAATTAAAAATAATGCTGAAAAGCTTTCAGAAAAAATGAAGCTTAGTATCAAAGAAGAAATAAATATTCAGGAAGTTAAAAAAGGAAATACTGGTTTTTTTCGTTTAATTATTGGTAAATTTGCAAACGAAAAAGAGGTTTCCCAATTAAAAGAAAAACTCAAAAAAGATTATCCTGAAAGTTTTATGATTCTTTATTAAAATACTATGCAACAATATCTTCAGTTACTTAATTATGTGATGCAAAACGGTGTTCGCAAGGAAGACCGCACAGGTACAGGCACTTTGAGCACATTTGGCTATCAAATGAGATTTAACCTCGAAAAGGGCTTTCCGCTATTAACCACCAAAAAATTACACCTTCGTTCAATTATTTATGAGTTATTATGGTTTTTAAATGGCGATACCAATATTAAATACCTCAACGAAAACAAAGTCTCTATTTGGAATGAATGGGCTGACGAAAATGGTGATTTGGGTCCAATTTATGGTTATCAATGGCGTAATTGGAAATCGAACGATGGAAGAGTAATTGATCAGATTTCACAAGTAATTGATTCATTAAAAAACAATCCTGATTCTCGTCGTCATATTGTAAGTGCATGGAATGTAGGTGAAATCGACAAAATGGCATTACCACCATGTCATGTAATGTTTCAGTTTTACGTTGCTAATGGTAAGTTATCCTGCCATTTATATCAACGAAGTGCCGATATTTTTTTAGGTGTCCCTTTTAATATTGCTTCTTACGCAATTTTGTTGCAAATGATGACACAAGTAACAGGTTATCAGGCTTATGAATTTGTTCATACATTAGGCGATGCACATATTTACATGAATCACATTGAACAGGTTAAAACACAACTTTCCCGCGATCCCAAAGAGCTTCCTCAGTTAAATATAAATAAAGATGTTAAAAGTATTTTTGATTTTAAATTTGAAGATTTTGAATTGATAAACTACAACCCACTTCCTCATATTAAAGGAGAAATTGCAATTTAGTGAATGAGAAAACATTACTACTATTCAAAACAAATAGAAAATGGAATTTAAAAGAAAGCCCGAATGGCTCAAAATAAAATTGTCAAAAGGCGATGATTATCTGAAAGTAAAAGAAATTGTGAAACAACATCATGTTCATACTATTTGTGAAAGTGGTGATTGCCCAAATTTAGGAGAATGCTGGAGCAGAGGAACAGCTACCTTTATGATTCTTGGAAATATATGTACAAGGAATTGCAGATTTTGCAATGTAATAACAGGGAAACCTTTGCTACCAGATATAAATGAGCCATTTAATATTGCGAGTTCAATTAAATTAATGAATTTAAAACATTGTGTAATTACATCTGTTGATAGGGACGATTTGCCTGATTTTGGTGCTCAGCATTGGGCTAATACCATTCTAAAAATTAAAGAATTGAATCCAACTACTACAATAGAAGTTTTAATTCCTGATTTTCAAGGCAACACAAACTCTTTGCAAAAAGTAATGAATACTAAACCTGATATTATTTCTCATAATTTGGAAACAGTTGAACGTTTGACACCAGAGATAAGAAACAAAGCTAAATATCGCCTGAGTTTAGATGTATTGAAATACATCGCAGAAGGCAACATAACTCCAAAATCTGGAATAATGTTAGGTTTAGGCGAAAAGGAAGAAGAAATACTTCAAACTATGGATGATTTATTGGCTATTGGGTGCAAAATAATTACAATTGGTCAGTATTTACAGCCAACTCGTCAGAATATTTCTGTTGAAGAATACATTACACCCGAAAAGTTTGAATTTTATCGTCATAAAGCAATAGAAAAGGGATTTGAGTTTGCCGAAAGTGCTCCTTTGGTCAGATCTTCTTATCATGCAGAAAGACAAATTCAAAGCTAAAAGACTAATACAAAAGAAAAAAGGAAGATGTCGAAAAAAACAATATTTCATTCTTTTGATGAAATTGATTATAAAGAATGCTGGGATTATCAGGAAACTTTGTTCAATAAAATTCTGACAGAAAAAAGGCAAGATAAAACTGACATTATAAATCATTTGATATTTTGTCAGCATCCTCATGTATATACATTAGGCAAAAGTGGATCTGAAGATAATATGCTGATTAATTACATTCAGTTACAAGCAAAAAATGCTAGTTTTCACAAGATTAATCGTGGAGGAGATATTACATATCATGGTCCAGGTCAATTAGTTGGATACCCAATTTTAAACTTAACTGCTTTTAATTTAGGTATAAAAGATTATATTTATAGTTTGGAAGAAGCTTTTATTTTAGCTTTACAGCATTATAATCTTCAAGCCGAAAGACTTGAAGGTGCTATTGGAGTTTGGTTAGATGTAAACGACCCAAAGAAGGTTAGGAAAATTTGTGCAATTGGCGTAAGAACAAGTCATTGGGTAAGCATGCATGGTTTTGCATTTAATATTAATACCGATTTAGATTATTTTAAACATATCAATCCATGTGGGTTTACAGATAAAGCTGTAACTTCATTAGAAAAAGAATTAGGTAAAAAATTAAATTTCAATGAAGTAGCTGAAATAGTAAAGCTAAATTTACAAAAAGTATTTAAATTTGAATTTATTAAAAATGAATAAACAACTATCAATCATAGTAGCAATTGCCGACAATAATGCAATTGGTAAAGACAATCAGTTGCTTTGGCATCTTTCTGAAGATTTAAAAAGATTCAAACAATTAACAACCCACCATACCATTGTAATGGGCAAAAAAACTTTCGAGAGCCTACCCATCCGACCATTGCCTAATAGAAGAAGTATTGTAATTACCGATGATTTGAATGAGAAGATAGAAGGTTGTACAATGGCTTATAGCATAGAAGATGCAATAAATCTATGTGATAGTGACAATGAAAATTTTATTATCGGTGGTGGTAGCATTTACAAGCAATTTATGCCATTTACCAACAAGCTATATATAACTAAAGTACACAAAGATTTTGATGCAGATACTTTTTATCCAGAAATTAATTTTTCAGAATGGGAAATTATTGAAAATCAAGCAAATTTGTACGACGATAAGAGCGGACTAAACTATTCATATTTAATTTATAAAAGAAATTTTATTTAACCTCAAGATAAACAAACAGATATAAAATCTTCTTATTTAGACTGATTAAAAATTTCAATTTTTTTTACAATGTAAGAAATTATTGGATATATTTGCACTCACAAAATTAACATTAAATAATAAAAATTATGGCTTATAAAATTTCTGAAGATTGTACTGCTTGTGGTACATGTATTGATGAATGTCCAGTTGAAGCTATTGCTGAAGGTGACATCTATAAAATTGATGCAGACGTTTGTACTGACTGCGGTTCTTGTGCTGATGTTTGTCCGGTTGAAGCAATTCACCCTGAATAATTTCAATTCATTAATAAAAAAGCTCACATTAAGAAATGTGAGCTTTTTTAGTTTTTGTCTTTTAATATCTAATAAAACACACCGTTTTATAACTGTACCCTAATAAATTAAAAACCATTTGGGTTTCATTGTCGTCACTTTTGTCTTTTATAAAAGAAAAATAATTTTAAAAAACACAGCTTTATCTATTTTATTTCTATCTTTATACCCATAAAAGATTTTCAATTTGGATATTTACGCACGAAAAAAACGATGGAAGTGGATATTATTTTTATCCGCTTTGGTAATAGTAAGCATATCACTGTTATACACAAATACTTTAGTTAAAAAAATTGCTAAAGACGAACGCAATAAAGTAAAAATTTGGGCTGAAGCTATTCAGCGTAAAGCTAATTTAGTAAACTATACCGATGTTTTTTTTGAAAAAATTAAAAAAGAAGAACGTAAAAAAATGGAATTATGGGCCGAAGCCTATAAAAATTTATTGAATCCCGATAACGAAACAAACCAATCTCTTTATCTCAATATAATTTCCGAAAACACCAATATCCCAGTAATTATAACAGATGCCGATTATAACATTCAGAGTAGCCGAAATACTGAATTTAACTTAGATACCATAAAAGTTTTAAAAGGCGAATTATTGAAAGAATTTTCGCAATTTGAACCCATTAAGCACCGCGAATACAATATAACTATTTATTTATTTTACAAAGAATCAAAACTATATACAGAATTGCGTTCTGTACTGAATGATTTAACAAATTCATTTTTCTCAGAAGTAGTTGACAATTCCTTATCTGTTCCAGTAATAGTTGTTGATAGCACAAAGCAGAAAATAATTGCTTCAGGAAATATCAAAAAAAGCTTAAATGATACTATTTCCTTGCAAAATGAATTACAAGCAATGGCAATTGAAAACACACCTATTGAAGTAGATGTAGCTGGAAGGGGCAAAAATTTTATATATTACGAAAATTCATTTCTTTTAACTCAACTAAAATATTATCCATATATCCAATTTTTTATAATAGGCCTATTTTTACTAGTTTCATATTTATTGTTTAGTATTTCTCGAAGATCTGAGCAAAATCAGGTTTGGCTAGGAATGTCAAAAGAAACGGCTCATCAATTAGGAACACCACTTTCTTCTTTAATTGCTTGGGTTGAAATGTTGAAATTAAATGGAATAGATCGTTCGATGACTGATGAAATTGAAAAAGATATCGATCGACTTGAAACCATTACTAAACGATTTTCAAAAATTGGATCAGAGCCAGAACTTACAAACGAAAATATTATTGAAGTTGTAAAAAATGGTATTTCCTATTTAATTACTCGTTCTCCTAAAAAAGTTAAATACATTGTAAATATCCCCCAAAACAAAGAGATTCTTATACCACTTAACCAACACTTATTTGATTGGGTAATTGAAAATTTATGCAGAAATGCAATTGATGCAATGGGTGGTGAAGGTGAAATAAAAATTGAATTGTTTGAAGATGATAAGTTTGTGTATATTGATATAAGCGATACAGGTAAGGGAATTTCAAAATCAAATTATAAGACTGTTTTTCATCCTGGTTACACTTCTAAAAAACGTGGTTGGGGTTTAGGTTTATCTTTGTCAAAAAGAATTATTAAAGAATATCATTCTGGTAAAATCTTTGTAAAATCATCTGTAATCAACAAGGGTACATGTTTCCGTATTATGCTTAAAAACAAAATATAATGGCAGGTATTTATATTCACATACCTTATTGCCATCAAAAATGCCATTATTGTAATTTTTATTCAACAGCATCAAAAAAAACTAAACCTCTTTTTGTTTCTGCTCTTTTGAAAGAAATTAAATTGCAAAAAGAATATTTACATGATGAAATTATTTCTACTATTTATTTTGGTGGAGGCACCCCTTCACAGCTTAACATATCGGAACTAAAGCAAATTATTCAGGAGATTTTTCAGCATTATAATATATCTGATAAAGTTGAAATTACCTTAGAAGCCAATCCTGATGATTTAACTGAAGAAAAACTATTTGAACTATCAAAAGCTGCTTTTAATCGTTTAAGCATTGGTATTCAATCGTTTCAAGAAACAGATTTGCAATATCTAAATCGCTCACATTCCGCTAATCAGGCTATACATGCAATAAAAACTGCCCAGAAACACCAGTTTTCGAATCTTTCTATCGACTTAATCTACGGAATTCCAACATTATCCAACGAATCTTGGATAGAAAATATTCAAACTGCAATAGATTTAGGTATTCCGCATATTTCAGCTTATTGCTTGACGGTTGAAACTGGTACAGCTCTCGATATTTTTATAAGGAAAGGAAAAATGCCTGCCATTGATGAAGAAAAAGCATCGCAACAGTTTGAAATACTAATGGATATTTTAAGTAAAAACAACTATATTCATTATGAAATTTCCAATTTTTGCAAACAAGGATATGTTTCACAACACAATAGCAATTACTGGAAGCAACAGAAATATTTGGGCTTGGGACCATCGGCTCACTCTTATAATTTTATTTCGAGACAATGGAATATTTCAAATATTAGCAATTATATTGATTCCATAGAAAAAACGCTGATTCCTTTTGAAGGCGAAACTTTAAGCCTTATTCAGCAATATGATGAATATATACTTACCTCACTTCGTACTATTTGGGGTATAGATGAGTTTGAAATTCTAAATAAGTACGGTAAAAAGTATTACGATTATTTTAAACAACAAATAGAAACTTATATTCAGAAAGCTTGGGTTGAAAGAAATGGGAATATTTACACATTAACAAAGCAAGGAAAATATTTCGCTGATGGAATTGCCTCTGAATTATTTATTAAGACAGATTAAAATTTTTTCCAATAATTTTCTAAGTTTTTATACCATTTATGACCATATTTTCGAATTAATGGCTCTTTAAGAAATTCATAAACTTTTATATTTAAACGTTTTCCATTTATCAATGCTTTTTCGCAAATATGCCAATGTTGATAATTTACTGCATCAAAATCAGCATAAGTATTAACTCTTACTGGATATAAATGACAAGAGATAGGTTTCTGAAATTTAAGCTTTTTAAGCTCCCATGCTTTTTCAATAGCACATAAGGCAATTTCGTTTTCAAAATATACAAATGCACACTCACGATGGTTTACCAATGGCGTAACCATATTCCCCCAATCGTCGTATTCAAAAACGCCTATTTGTTCAACAACAGCAATACCTGCAGGAGTCATATAAGGTTTAATCACTTCTATTTCATCTTCTAAAATGCTAATTTCATTGGCATCAAGTGGTGCACCAGCATCGCCTTCTACACAACAAGCTCCTTTGCATTTTTTTAAATCACAAACAAAACAAACCTCATTTAGGTCATCCGAAATTAGAGTATTATCAATGGAAATCATGGGGCAAAGATAATAATTTTATGTAAAATAATGTAAATTATGGCTTAGAAGAAATCACAAAATGTTGAAAATATATTAGATACAAAATGGAAAAGAAACCTTGTTAAGCATTTGATATGCAGAATAATATTTTCATTTCTAACTTGTAAAAAATACGTATCAATTAATTCAGAGCCGTTTATATAAGCAAGTTTTTAATATTTGCTAAAAAATTAATTAATATGTCAATTAAAATGCTAATTTTACTCTCTAAATAGGATTAATACTCTATAGTAAATATAGGTAATATTCAACTTAAGTACTTATTATTATACGTTATATTGCTTAAGTTTTAGAAAATATAATTTATGATATCAATACCAAAAACAAATTACTAATGAAAATCTTGATTATTGAAGATGAGCATACTTTAACAGATTCTATAGTTGACTATTTGCATGAAGAAGGTCATATTTGTGAAGCTGTTTACACCTACAATAATGCAATTGAAAAAATAGAAATTTATGATTATGATTGTATTGTAGTTGATATTAATTTGCCCGATGGAAATGGATTAGATATTATCAGACAAATTAAGAAAAATGCTCAATCGTTGGGAATAATAATTATATCTGCTCGTAATTCGCTGGAAAACAAAATTGAAGGCTTGGAAATTGGAGCTGATAATTATCTGACAAAACCTTTTCATTTGGCTGAACTTAATGCTCACTTAAAATCAATAAATCGTAGAATTAAATTTAATGGAAATGAACATTTGATTTTTAATGAAATAAAAATATTTCCAAATGAACATCTGGTATTTGTGAATGAAAAAGAAATAAAACTTACTAAAAAAGAATATGAACTATTGATATTTTTTATTTCAAATAAAAATAAAGTTATCACTAAATCGGGTCTAGCAGAACATTTATGGGGCGATTTTATGGATACAGCTGATTCTTTTGACTTTATATACACACACATTAAAAACCTTAGAAGCAAACTTATAAAAGAAGGATGTGAAGATTATATCAAGACAGTTCATGGAGTGGGATATAAATTCTATATTTCCTAATAAATTTTTGAAACAAATAATATTAAAAGTATATAAATGAAGCTTTTAACAAAAACTAGTCTTAATTATTTATCAGTTACCCTATTTGTATTTTTATTTTCAACTATTGCATTTTATTATCTATTAAGGCATCAGGTAAATCAAAATATCAATATTGAACTGGAAAAGAGAAAGAATAATATTGTAAATCAGTTACTTTCAGCACATGAGTCGAATGCAACCCCAACTAATCAAAATGAAAAAGTTGTAATTACTCCTTTAAATCAAATTGTTTCGCCACAATTAAGCTTTTATGATACCATAATATTTGAACATAATGAAAAAAAATACATTCCATTCAGACAATTAGGATTTGTAACCAATTTTAATAATTCAGCATATTACATTCAGATTTACAAATCATTAGAAGAGACTGACAACCTGATAATAAGAATATTCTTTATTATGACAATTCTGGTTGTATCAATTATTATAATTTTATTAATTACCGTAAGACATACTTCGTTAAAAGCATGGAGCGTCTTTTATGATACAATTAAAAAAATTAATAATTATGATATAAATTCTCACCATGATTTTTCATTGCAACAATCTGAGGTAAAAGAATTTGATGACTTGAACCGAGTATTAAAATCAATGACAGAAAGAATTGAAAAGGATTTTTCAAATATGAAAGAATATACAGAAAACGCTTCTCATGAACTTCAAACTCCTCTGGCTATTATTAATTCTAAAATGGAATTGTTGCTTCAATCACAAAATCTTGACGAAAAACAGATGAATGCGATTGCAGATGCATATAATGCCTCAAACAGACTTTCGAAATTAAACAAAACCCTTCTTTTACTAGCCAAAATTGAAAACCGACAGTTCCCAGAATCTAAATTAATTAATCATATATTGCTAATTGAAAATCAGTTAGAAAGCTTAGAAGATTTAATTGAATCTAAAAGAATAAAAGTTATTAAACGATTTGATAATAATGTAAGTATTCACATGAATCCTTATCTTGCTGAGATTCTGCTTGCTAATCTGATTAAAAATGCAATCAGACATAATTTACAAAATGGTGATTTAATTATTGATGTTGCGCATGACAGAATCAGTATTTCAAATACAGGGAATGAACTAAAAATTTCCAAAGAACTACTTTTTGAAAGATTCCACAAACAATCTTCTTCACCAGAATCGTTGGGATTGGGTTTAGCTATTGTTCAGAAAATATGTGAAATATATAGTTTTAAAGTAGATTATAACTTTGAAAATAATATACATACTTTTAGTATTAATATGAATAAAAAATAATTCGAAATATCTTTTTTTGATTAAAGAATTAGCTAATTTTTAAAAGGCATATATTAATCTTAAAACAGTTGTGACATTTGTCAATAACACAGTATTATTTGTCAATTATTGAAAATAATTTAGATTGAGATATATTTATATTTAGATTTTTATATGTCTGATATTCTGATTATTATAATTATTTAAGGTTTGATATATTTATTATTTAAGTTTATTTTATAATTCAATATACCCAAACCAATATATTTCTCCGAAATCTTAAGAAAATCTTCAGAAAAAAAACAGATTTCTCTTTTAGTTTTGCAATCGATTTTAAACAAAGAATATTAATGATTGAACTACTTGGATTAAACCATAAGTCTGCACCCATCGAAGTGAGAGAGAAATTCGTATTTTGTGAAGAAGATATCAAAAGATTTGTTTCTATACTTAAAGATAAGGGAATAATTGGTGCAGTAATATTATCTACTTGTAATCGTACCGAAATCTATGTAGAATTTAATACTCAAAATCATGGACATTCTCATGCAAATAAAGTCAATCATAGTAACGGACTTAAGCATCCTCACGCAAATGGTAATGGTCACGGTGCTGTTTTTAATGGTTTTGAATTGTTTGAAGAAGCACTTTTTAAATACAGAAAAGTTGATGATGATTTACGTAAACATTTTTACAGAAAATCTCATAGCGAGGTAGTTCGTCACCTTTTCCATGTTGTTTCAGGCTTAGACTCGATGGCACTAGGTGAATATCAAATAGTTACCCAGATAAAAGATGCTTTTAATATCAGCGAAAAAAACCAATTATTAAGCCCCGTTTTAAACAGATTGTTTATAAAAGCTTTTGAAGCAGGTAAAAGAGTTAGAACCGATACTTGCATAAGCAGAGGAGCCGTTTCTGTAAGTTATGCAGGAGTAGATTTAGCAAGTAAAAAATTAGACAATATTGAAAATCAGCCAGTACTTTTGGTTGGTGCCGGACAAACAAGTGAACTTACCCTGCAAAATCTTGTTACCAAAGGATGTAGCAAATTTACCGTTGTTAATCGTACTTTTGAAAATGCAGTGGAATTTGCTTCAAAATACAAAGCCAAAGCAGAGGAATATAGTAAGTTAGAGGAATTGCTTCTTGAAAACAATATTGTTATAACATCAACTGCATCAAAAAAGCCACTGATTACTAAAGAAATGGTAGAAAAAGCCATGGAATTGAGAAATAAAAAAGATTTGCTATTTATCGATTTATCTGTTCCACGTAATGTAGCAATGGATGTAGTGGAATTACCTAATGTTCATGTTTTTGATATTGATGATTTACACAATGTTATAGAAGATAGTTTTGAAAAAAGACGTGGCGAAATTTGTGCTGCAGAGGAAATTATCGAAGAATTGGTTGTGGATTTTGCAAATTGGGTACATTCAAGAAATCTGATTCCTACATTTCAGAATATCTGTAAATATTTTCATGGAATCAGTAAATCAGAATTAGAAGGGTATCTAAAAGAACAGAAAACGATTGATTCTCCAAAGGCTTCCGTGTATGCAGAACAAATTACCAATAAAATTATTCATAATGTGATTAACAATGTTAAAGCACTTACCGATAATGGCAAGAATCATGAAAAAATTCAATTAGTTAATCAATTGTTTACACAGAATTAATGGAAAATACCATAAGAATAGGTACAAGAGGAAGTAAATTAGCACTATATCAGGCTTACAAAGTAAAAGAAGAATTAGAAAATAAATATCCTGAAAGAATTTTTGAGATAATAATTATAAAAACCAAAGGAGACATTATCCTTGATGTTCCTCTTTCAAAGATTGGTGATAAGGGTTTGTTTACCAAAGAACTGGAAGTTGCTATGTTCAATAATGAAATTGATATGGCAGTTCATAGTTTAAAAGATTCGCCTACTACTTTCCCGGAAGGAGCAAAACTTGGGGCTGTTTTAAAACGCGGTGATGTTAGAGACGCATTGATTAGTACTCAAAACAGAAAAATAAGCGACTTAACACCAAGTGACGTAATTGCAACTTCCAGTTTAAGGCGTAAAGCTCAACTTTTAAAAATCAATAAAGATTTTAAAATTGTTGAGATTCGTGGCAATGTAAATACCCGTATCCGCAAAATGCAGGAAGGCTATTGTGATGTAATGATTATGGCAGCTGCCGGACTTCAACGTCTTGAAATGAGCGAATTTATTTCTGAATTAATTAATCCTGAAATGATGATTCCTGCTTGTAGCCAAGGAGCTATTGCAATAGAAATCAGGGAGAATGATCCATTAATTGAAGATTTGCTTTCAAAAATCAACGATAAAGAAACATTTATAACAACAGCCGCTGAGCGGGCTTTCCTGAAAACATTGGAAGGTGGTTGTCAGATTCCGGTTGGAAGTTTTAGCAAAATTGAAGGAAATCAGTTTCATATTACAGGTTTTATCTCAAATATTGATGGAAGTCAGTTTTTGAAAGAATCAGCATCTTCAGATGTGGAAAATGCGGTTGAAATTTCAATAGAAATTGCTAAAAAGCTCTATAACAATGGTGGTAAAGAAATTCTGGATGCCATCAGAGATTTAAATCTGAATGCACCAAAAGTGGAATTACCTTTAAAAGATAAAGTAATTATTTCTACAAGAGCTATTGAATCAGGCGATTCGTTGCCTGATTTGTTGAAATCGCAAGGTGCTGAAGTTATCGCTTTGCCAATGATAGAAGTTTCACCATCTCAGTTAAACAATGCTGAAAAAGAAACTCTTCAAAACTTAGAGGATTTTGATTGGTTGTTTTTTACTAGTAAAAATGGTGTTATAAACTTTTTTAAGCAATTAAGTGATCTGAAGGGAAGTACCGCTTTACCTGAGAATTTGAAAATTGCAGTAATTGGTAACAGAACTTCTTCAGAACTTGATTATTACGGCTATACACCAAGCTTTGTCAGTAAAGGGAATACATCTGAAGATTTTCTGGAAGAATTTTATAAGGCAGTAAATCCTCAAAATCAGAAAATTCTACTTTCGCTGGGTAATCTGGCAGAAGATTTATTATACAACAGTTTGATTAAAGATAATTCCGTTCAACGAATAAATGTTTATCAGACAGATAAACCCAAATCTGTTGATAATTCGATATTAGATTTAATCAGACAAAATAAATATGATTTAATTGTATTTACTAGTCCATCAACTTTCCATAATTTTTGTTTATATGCAGATAAGGATGTGATTAAGGAATTAAAAATGGCAAGTATTGGTTCAACAACAACCAAATCAATTACAGAAGCAGGTTATTCGCCTTTACTTACCGCGAAAATGTCTAATGTTGATGGTTTAGGAGAAGCAATTTTAAACTATTTCAAAAAATAATAATAACAATTTAAAAATAAAAGAATTATGGCATTCCCAGTAACACGTTTAAGAAGATTAAGATACAATGGCATTTTACGACAGATGGTTAGTGAAACTCAACTTTCTGTTGACGATTTTGTAATGCCTTTATTTGTAATTGCGGGTAAAAATGTAAGAAATCCTATTAATTCAATGCCGGGCAATTATCAATTGTCTGTTGAAAATATTGTGGAAGAATGTAAAAAAGTTTGGGCTTCAGGAGTTAAAGCAGTTTTGCTTTTCGGTATTCCTGAGCATAAAGACGAAGATGGTAGTGTTGCCTGTGAGCATAATGGTATTGTACAACAAGTTATCAGGGCTATTAAAAAAGAAATTCCTGAAATATATATTATTGCAGATGTTTGCAATTGCGAATATACCGTTCACGGACATTGCGGAACCATTATTGATGGAGATGTGGATAATGATTTAACCTTGGTTACCCTGGCAAAACAATCGGTTTCACTTGCTGAAGCTGGTGCTGATATGATTGCACCAAGTGATATGATGGACGGCAGAGTTGCCCGAATTCGCGAGCAACTGGACTTAAACAAATTTGAGAAAATTCCTATTATGTCATATTCCGCAAAATATGCTTCTGGATTTTACGGTCCATTCAGAGAAGCAGCTGAAAGTGCACCAAAATTCGGTAACAGAGCTACTTATCAGATGAATCCTGCAAACAGTAATGAAGCTATGCGCGAGGTTAAAGCTGACATTGAAGAAGGTGCTGATATTGTTATGGTTAAACCAGCTTTAAGTTATCTGGATGTAATTTATCGTGTTAAAAATGAATTTAAAATGCCGGTAGCTGCATACAATGTGAGTGGTGAATTTTCGATGATTAAAGCTGCTGCTAAAAACGACTGGATTGATGGCGACAGAGTGATGATGGAAGTTTTAACCTCTATTAAAAGAGCTGGTGCTGATATTATTATCACTTACCATGCAGTGGAAGCCGCAAATATTTTAAATAAACTAAAATAAAAGTACTTAGTGTACTTAAAGAGCCATGAATACATAGAGTTAAGGATATTTTTTCCTAAACTATAAGTACTTTAGGCACTATTATAAATTTGTATTTATTATAATTTAAAAATATGCAATTTACAAAAAGTATAGAGGCTTTTAAAAAAGCTCAGGAACTGATACCAGGAGGAGTAAATTCACCGGTAAGAGCTTTTAAAAGTGTAAAATTAAATCCTGTTTTTTTTGCCAAAGGCAAAGGAGCTTATGTTACTGATATTGATGGAAATCAATATATTGATTTTGTATCATCGTGGGGACCACTGATTTTTGGTCATGCACATGATAGCATACTAGCTGCAATAAATGATGCAGCTCAAAGAGGAACCAGCTATGGTGCTCCTACAGAACTGGAAACAGAAATGGCTCAGCTTATTGTTGATATGGTTCCATCAGTAGAAAAAGTTCGAATGGTTAATTCAGGAACCGAAGCTACAATGAGTGCCATCAGATTGGCTCGTGGTTATACCAAAAGAGATTGTATTGTAAAGTTTGCCGGAAATTTTCATGGACATGGTGATAGCTTTCTGATTAAAGCCGGAAGCGGTGCAATTACTTTGGGTTTGCCTGATAGTCCGGGTGTTACTGCAAGTAATGCAAAAGATACACTGATTGCAGATTACAATAATCTGGATTCTGTGAGAGCTTTGTTTGAACAAAAAGGCAATGAAATAGCTGCAATTATTGTAGAAGCTGTTGCAGGTAATATGGGCGTTGTGCTTCCGTCAAAAGAATTTTTGCAGGGATTAAGAGATATTTGTAATGAATATGGTTCTGTTTTGATTTTTGATGAAGTAATTACAGGTTTCCGTCTGGCAAAAGGCGGTGCTCAGGAAATATATAATGTAATGCCCGATATTACAACCATGGGTAAAATTATTGGAGGTGGACTTCCTGTAGGTGCGTATGGTGGTAAAAAAGAAATTATGGATATGCTGGCACCTATCGGACCTGTTTATCAGGCTGGTACGTTGTCAGGTAATCCGCTTGCTATGTCTGCAGGTATTGCTATGCTAAAGTTAATCAGAGATACACCTGACTTTTATGCTGAACTGGAACGCAAAGCTACGAAACTGGAAGCCGGCATCCGTAAAAATATGGAAATAACCGGAGTGAAAGGAATTATCAATCGTATAGGTTCCATGATGACTTTCTTCTTTACCGATGAAAAACAAATCACAAATTTTGATGAAGCTATGAAATCGGATGCAGATAAATATGCAAGATTCTTCAAAATGTCGCTGGAAAGCGGAATTTATTTGGCTCCTTCGCAATATGAATGTTTGTTTATTTCTTATGCGCATAGCGATAAAGATATTGATGCCATTATTGCAGCCAATCTGGAAGCTTTAAAGAAATTATAACTCAGCTATATAACATATTATTAAATTACAGCAACCCTGACAGGGTTTAAACCCTGTCAGGGTTATATATAAAATTAAATAAGACAATTAAATGAACAACTCAATATTTGTAAAAACACTCAAAGGAGAAAAAACTGAAAGACCACCGGTATGGTTTATGCGTCAGGCTGGAAGAGTATTGCCTTCGTACCTCGAAATGCGTAAACATCATTCTTTCCATGAATTAATGGAATCACCTGAACTGGGTGCAAAGGTAACATTGATGCCGGTTTACGATCTGGGTGTAGATGCAGCCATACTTTTTTCTGATATATTGGTAATACCACAGGCATTGGGAATGGATCTCAATTTTGCAGATTCCGGACCAAAATTCGCAACAGCACTTAAAGATGTAAAAGATCCGATGAATATTTTAAAGGCTGATTCTTCAAAACTCAATTATATCTATGATGTAATTGATGAAATCATGAGAACAAAACCTGAAAATACACCTTTAATAGGTTTTTGCGGAGCTCCTTTAACTACCCTTTGTTATATGGTTCAAGGATTGAGTACCAATCATACTTTTCCTGATGCTGTTGCTTTGTTATACAAGGATAAAGTATTAGCCCATAAGTTACTTAGTGCTATTACTGAGTTATCAATTGAGTATGCAACTACACAGGCTAAACATGGTATTTCTGTTTTTCAGATTTTTGAAACGCATGCAGGTTTAATCCCTTCCGAATTGTATTTTGAGATGATTATGCCTTATGTACGTAAGATTTCTGCTGCTGTAATGCAGGCAGGTACACCGGTTATTTTCCTTCCAAAAGGATTGGGATATGGGGTTAAATATATTGAACCTGAAGATGCAAACTTCTTGAGTATTGACTGGCAAATGTCAATTGAAGAAGCACGTTATTTGGTTCATCCTGAAATTGGTTTACAGGGCAATCTTGATCCAAGACTTCTGCTGGCAAATCAAAAAACAATTCAGGAACAACTTGAAAAATATATTGAGTTTGGTTCGCAGAATCAGAATTGGATATTTAACTTAGGACATGGTTTTATTCCGGGTATTCCATTTGAAAATGCTAAGTTTGTAGTAGATTGGGTGAAAAATGCGGATTGGAAAAGAAATTAGAAATTAAGTTAAAAGTTATTGGGTTATTTAGTTATTAAATTGCCTCAATTTTTGTTTTTGCGAAATTACTCAATAATCAATAACTTAATAACCGATAACTCAATAACGAATAACGAATGAAAATAACAAGCGATTTTCTTGATAAACACAACGTTTCAGGTCCGCGATATACAAGCTATCCGCCTGCAAACTTTTTTCATACAAATTTTACAAGCAGCGATTATGAGGAGCAATTAAAATCTTCTAATCAGCAGCAGCCTGAGAATATTTCCATTTATATCCATATTCCGTTTTGTCCGCAGCGTTGTCATTTTTGTGGCTGCAATACCGAAATTGGTCAGAAACGTCCGTTTATTGAAAGATATGTGGATGCTATAAAGAAGGAAATCAATCAGGTTTGCGAACATCTTGATCTGAAAAACCGCAAACTAACTCAGGTTCACTGGGGTGGGGGTACTCCCAATGCCATTGCCATGCGCTATATAGCTGAAATTATGAATCTTATTAAAGAAAAATTTATTGTAGATTCTAATGCTGAAATTGCCATTGAATGTAGTCCGGCTTATCTGGAATTTGAACATATCGATCAACTTGCCGAAATGGGTTTCAATAGAATGAGTCTGGGTATTCAGGATTTCAGAGAAGATGTGCTGGAAGTGGTTAATCGTCAGAAACCAAAGCATGATGTAAAACAGATTGTTGATTATTTGCGAAAAAAAGGATTTAATGGTATTAATCTTGATTTTATTTATGGATTGCCATTGCAAACTGTTGATAGTTTGAAAGAAACCATTGCAAAAGCTATCGAAATAAAACCCGACAGAATTGTTACATTTTCTTATGCACATGTTCCATGGGTTAAGGAAGAACAGTTAAAACTCGAAAAAATAGGTTTGCCTTCGCCCAAAGATAAAATGGATATGCTGATAAACAATATTCAGCAATTGCAGCAAGCCGGATATACTTCTATCGGTATCGACCATTTTGCTCATCCAGATGATCAGTTGGCTATAGCATACAAAAACAAAAAACTACACCGCAATTTTCAGGGTTATTGTACTTTGGAAACTACCGGTCAGGTATATGGTTTCGGAGCATCTTCTATAAGCCAGTTGTGGGGAGCTTATGCTCAGAACCATAAATCAAGTTTAACATATATGGAGGCAATTGAGATGACAGGATTTGCCATAGAGCGTGGTTTTAAATTAAATGTAAATCAGCAGATTGTAAGAGCTGTAATTAACAGCATTATGTGCAATGGAGTTTTGTATTTTGATGAAATTGCAGAGCAATTTAAAATGACAGCTGCAGATATTAAAAATATTGTTAACTATGATGCCAATAAGCTGGTAAATTTTGAAAAAGATGGAATAATCAGTATAAGTGAAAAAGGAATTGTTATAAGTGAACTTGGTCATAAGATTGCCCGTAATATTGCCATGGCTTTTGACCCTGATTTAAAACAAGGTGAATCTATTTATTCTAAAACGGTATGACAGGAGTTTTGCTGATAAATATGGGTGGAGCTAATTCTCCTGCTGAGCTTAAAATATTCTTAGCCAGAATGTTTAAAGATCCTTATATTCTTCCGTTCAGGAAATTGGGTAGAAATTTGTTGTCGTTTATTATCAGCAATACACGCTATAAAAAATCGTGGAAAAAGTATCAGCTTATAGGTGGTTCACCCATTATTGATGCAACAAAAAAAACAGTTGAAAAACTTCAGCTTTCGCTCGGAAATGAATATCGGGTAAATATGGCTTTTTCTTATTCTGCTCCGTTTATAAATGAAGCAATAACTGATTTTAAAAATTATAATATTACTGATATTGTGGTTATTCCATTATATCCGCAGGCAAGTATTTCTACAACCAACAGCGTTGCTGAAGATGTAAAAAAAGCAGTTGCGTCACATAAAGATATTAAAATCAGATTTGTAAAAGAGTTTTATAATCATGAATTGTATTTGAACTTTTGGGCTAATCTGATACTGAACCATATAAAAACTAATCAATATTCAAATCCTTTGCTTTTGTTTAGTGCCCATTCAATACCCATGTTTTTGGTGGAAAAAGGCGATACTTATCCCAAAGCGATAGAAGCCAGTGCAAAGCTGATTGCCGAAAAAACCGGATGTGATTTTGAATATGCTTATCAATCAGGAATGAAGGGTAAATGGATAGGACCCGATACCAAAGATATTCTGAAAAGAATACATTATAACGGCAGGGATGAAATTCTGATTATCCCGATTAGCTTTGTAAATGAAAATCTGGAAACATTATATGATATTGATCATGAAATAATTCCTTATGCTAAAAAAGAACTGGGTTTTAAAAATATTTCGAAGGTAGAAATACCTGTTGCTAATGATGATTTTATAAAATTGCTGAAAAATATTGTGGAAGATTGTTAGTTTGGTTTACCAAACCTATCAGGTTTAAGCAGATAAAACAGGAAGGTTCTAAAAACCTGTTGGGTTTAAATAAAAAAGATAAAGAACAATAAATAAAAAGGGTTAAAAAAATGAAGGATGTAATCATAGTAGGAGCCGGTATTACCGGATTGGCAACTGCACATCAACTGAAAAAAGTAGGAAAAGATTTTTTGGTTCTGGAACAATCTGCTGAAGTAGGTGGGGTTATCAAAACTGTTAAAGAAAATGGTTATATTTACGAAATGGGGCCCAATTCGGGTGTTATTGGTAATGTGGAGGTAAATCGTTTGTTTGATGATTTAAAAGGTGATTGTGAACTGGAAGAAGCCAATGATAATGTTAAAAAACGCTATGTGCTGAAAGCCGGTAAATGGGAAGCATTACCTGGAAGTTTAAAAGCTGCTGTAAAAACTCCTTTATTTACATTAAAAGATAAATTTAGGATACTGGCTGAACCCTTTCGCAAAGCCGGAACTAATCCGCACGAAACCCTTGCCGAATTGGTAAAACGTCGCATGGGGCAGAGTTTTCTGGATTATGCCATCGATCCTTTTATTATAGGAGTTTATGCCGGCGATCCCAATCGACTGGTTCCCAAATATGCTTTGCCTAAGTTGTATAATTTAGAACAGGAATACGGAAGTTTTATCAAGGGAACCATTAAAAAAAGTTTTATTAAAAAAACTGAAGACGAAAAACGGGTTACCCGTGGAGTTTTTTCGGCAAAAGGTGGCTTAAGTTCTATTATCGATGCTATTATGAAAAGAATTGGACATGATAATGTTCTTTTAAATTGCAATGATATTGAAGTGAAACCTGTTGATAATTACTTTGTTGTAAGTTATAAAGATAGAGAAGGAAAGATTGTTGAATTGCAGACACAGAAAGTAATTTCTACCATTGGTGCATATGGATTGGATAAAATTGCGCCATTTATTGCAACAGATAAACTTGAGAAGATAAAAGCTTTGCATTATACCAAAGTTATTGAAGTGGTTTTGGGTTTTGATAAATGGGAAGGTATGGCATTGGATGCTTTTGGTGGATTGATTCCTTTTAAGGAAAACCGCGATATTTTAGGTATTTTGTTTATGTCGGCTTTGTTTGCCAACAGAGCACCTAAAGGTGGTGAATTGTTTTCAATCTTTTTGGGTGGAGTTCGTCGTCCTGAAATCTATTTGATGAATGATGAACAGATTAAAGAAATTCTAAAGCGTGAAATTTGCGATTTGATGCAATTGAAAGAATATAAATCTGATTTACTGAAGATTATTCGTCACGAATGGGCTATACCACAATACGAAGCCGATAGTGGCGAACGTTTTAAAGCCATTGAAGAAGTTGAAAAACAATACCCTGGCTTTTTAATTGGAGGTAACTTAAGAAACGGTATTGGCATGGCCGACAGAATATTGCAGGCAAAAATGCTGGCTGAAGAGGTTTTAAAGTAAATCTATTTTATAATAAAACAAAAATGAATATAATAAACTTAGAACAAAGCTTTTATACCATAAAAATGCTTCATATTTTTATGAGTTTATCGTTTTTGTTTTTTGCAGTATGGTTGTTTGTTCGTTCTGTAAGCGGTATTGTTAAAAATAAAGCCTATTCTAAAACCGACAAAATACTTTCATATTGTTTTATAATTACATTGTACTTACAATTGATATTTGGTTTTGTATTGTTTTCCAATCTAGGTTCCGAAATGGGTTTCAGTTATCAAAGTGCTGATTCGTCATTAAAATTGGTGTCAAAAAGACTATGGCCCATCGAACATATTGTAATGATGCTATTTGCATTATTTATAGCTAATCTGGGATTAATAATCTCAATAAACACACTGCTTGATAAACGAAAATATTGGACTACAATTATTTATTATTCCATTTCTTTGTTTCTCATTATCTTTTCTTTAAGCGGAATATATTTATTTTAATAGTAGTAAAAACAATTTTAAAACGCATAATATAAGTAGAAGAAGATTCTCAAAAATCTATATTATACTGCATGTTTGATGTATGAACAGAAAATAGATTATTTTCCAATTGCAATAATTTTTCTTTTATTTTCAATCCACCAGCATAACCAACCAATTCACCCTTGCTGCCTATAATTCGATGACATGGAATAATAATAGAAATAGCATTTGCTCCATTTGCATTTGCAACAGCTCTAACTGAATTTTTAATTCCGATTTTTTCTGCTAACATTAAGTAACTAGATATTGTTCCATAACTGACATTTAGCAACTCATTCCATACTTTTTGCTGAAAATCACTACCTATCATAAGTAATGGAATATCAAACTGCTTTCTTTCAGAAAAAAAATACGCTTCTAGCTGTTGTTTGGTTTTATCCAACACTTTATTTTCTTTTTCTACAAAAGCCACCTTTAAACCTTTCATTAATCTACGGTCAATAGTGGCTCGCAATTTCCGGTAACGCCAATCACACAAGCAAAGTTTATTATCGTATGCACCTAACACTAACTCCCCATAAGGTGTTTTATAGTACTGTATATTAATGCAATCCATAATAAAATCTTTTAATTATTTAGTGTATTCAAAGGTATAAAATGCACAAATATTTTTATTGATTGAAGGAAAATATATTCTTCCCAAAATAATCGTAAGCTTTTAGCACAACTAAAGCTATAATGCTTCCAAATAATCCACCACAAATTACATCGCTAGGATAATGCACACCCAAGTAAATACGACTGTAACATACTACAACTGCCCAACTATAAATGAATATTGAAAAATATCTAAACCTTGCTTTCAAAAAATGAGCAAGAAAACCTGCTAACGCAAAAGTATTGGCGGCATGTGAAGATATGAAACCATAATCTCCTCCTTTATAACCGTTTACTAAATGCACCAAGCCCTCTAAAGCTGGATTGTGCGATGGTCGGAATCGTAGAAATACATTCTTGAACAATGCCACAGACAAACTATCAGCTAAAGCAACACCAATAATAATACCCAAAATTATAATCCATGTTTGTTTTTTATACAGTTTTATAAGCAAATAAAGCAAATACGCATACATAGGAATCCAAATAATTTTACTACTCAAACCCCACATTACAACATCAAAAAATGAATTGTGCATGCCATTGAGCAAGAGAAATAATTGTGTATCTATGTTTTTAAGCGATTCTATCAAGATTTGGTTTTTTATGCTTTTATTTATAAAGAATAATCAAAACTATAGTAATTTTATACTGTATTTAGTGGGCCTTTTGTATTTCAGATAGATAAATTTTCAATTTAAATATGAATACTTTATTATCTTTACTCTTTGTTATTGTATGAAATTAAAAAAAGACCAAAGATATACGATATTCATTGTAATTTAATTACTTCAGATACCTCTAAATACTTAAAACGTGTATTTCAAAAGCTTATTGCCACTTCCGGTAACCAAATTCAACTGTTTTTTGTCAAACAAAGGAGCAATGTCTGGCAAAGTTTCTCCTTTAAATGCTAAGGATTCATCCATCAGTCCATTTTTATTAAAAATATACAATTGCTTATCTTCTTTCCCTATTATGGCAATTAAATTGCCACACTGAGTATTGGCATAAAACTTTAAAAAAGGCATTACTGCGTTTTTAAATTTATAGTTAAATAATACTTTACCATCTTTCTTACATATATTTAATTCTGTCGGAGTAAGAAAAATAAAATCTTTGGTTCCATCGTTATTAAAATCTTCATACATAAAGGTAGGGTTACCTGAAATAGTCTTAAAAACCTTAGTATCCACTGCTCCATTGTCAGAAATGTATTGAAGTTTGCCGGTTCTGTCGTTTGTTATCAAATATCTGCCATCATAATAACACTTTGAAGCTGTATTTGCTGAAAAAGGAGTTTTTAATTTTACACGTTCATTACCTTTGCGGTCAAGAATTAGCTTATTACCCGATTTATCAGTAACAATGATGTTATCTTTTCCTCCGAAAATAATATGTTGAGGTGCTAGTTCTACTACATCTCTAAATAAAGGCGATTTAAAATCCTTTACTGTTTCTCCTTTAATATTAAAATAATGAAGTTTTTTATCATTGCCTGCAATGGCAATTCGGTAATCACGTTTCTTTTCATAATCTATTAGGCATAATCCTGAAGTAGCTTTATTGGCAAGTTTTACAGGATAACCTTCAACGTTTTTCCCCTTGGCATCAATCAGATAAATACTGCTTTCTGTATTGAACAGGTATTGGATTTTGCTGTTTTTAAAATAATCTACTTCATACACATCACTTTTAGGTTTGCCATCAAGCATTACCTTCCATTGAATAACACCCTCATTGTTCATCATATACATTCTATTGGAAGCATCAAATACGATAATACTCTTGTCGTTAGAAGAGGTGTTTTTTACAATATATGGGCGATTAATCATAGCTGCATCTAAAGTGGTTTCGCTACCTGAACTTATGGTTTGAATTTGTACTGGTGCTTCTATAGGTTTTATATTATTATTCCCTTTGAAGTTGAAATTGATTGTGGTATAAAAACGCTTATCTTCAACACTTAATTGAACTGATAACCTTTGAAACCCTTGTAAAACTGGGAATATATTTCCAAAAGCAACAGTGTTGTCAGTTTTCATTAAATTCATTAAATAATTAGCTGCCAGATTAAGATCAATATAAGCGAAGATATTGGACTTAGAGGGAAGATTTGCAATATATTCAACATAATCTTTTGATTTTGCTAATATTTCACCTGAGCTAAAAGCATCTCTGTAATTACTAATGGCTTGTTTACTCGCAGCAAATATCACAAAGTCATTGGCTACTTCGTACCAACATTCATTAAATGATGGACAAGCTCCACCCAACATCGTTTTCAATAAATCCGACAATTGAATATTATTAGTTACTATAGGGATTACTTTAATATTGTCCTTTTGTTGCGATGCTTTAGCAATAGCTTGTAGACATGAATCAGCTAATTTTGTGTTGTTTGCATGACAGATAACGAAAGTATTGTCTGAAAATTTGGATTCGCTTTGCAATACTACTACAGCAAATTCATTTCCCATCCATTGAATAAAATTATCTCGCAGGTTAAATTTTACCTGAAGACTCAGATTAGAGAGTTTTTTCTCGTATTCAGGCAATTTGTCATTTTCCTTAAGAAAGTTTTTATACTTTGAATGATAAGTGGTATAATTGCTAAAATTCACATCGGAAAATAACAATGTATTTTGGGGTAATATATTCGTAATTTGCATTTCCTGTGGAGTTTCATCAGTAAAAATGCTAATATAGGATGGATTCTTTTTCCCAATGGATGTATAACCATTCAACAAGAACTGATTGCTTTTTACTGACATATCTAATTCTGTCCATTTAGCAAAATCAGTAAGAATTTGCATATCAATAGCTGCTTCTTCATTGATAAACGAAGAAAGCCACTTACTTAAATTAGCATAATTGATATAAATATTGGCATCCACTTTTTTGCCAGCTGTTTTTTGAAGTTCAACAAAATTTACGTCGTTAATAATTGAATTATTACTACTCAACTGTTTAATCGATTTCTCAACCAATTTTGCGCTATAACTACCTATAAAAACACCTTTGCAAACACAATAATGATAGGTCGAACCATTGGATTTTGCAGTAAATACATGTTCCCCTTCAAACTTTCGTTGGGAAATTTCATTAATGCCAGCATCTATGAGTATTGTTTTTATACTTTTAGCTTCAAAAGTTGATGGTATATTTATAAGATAAAGCAAAGCAAGGCTATCGCCACCTAAACAATGAAGCGATAAATATGATTTATTTGAGTTAAGTATATTTTTTATGCTGGAATTGTTGTTAACTAGTGAATTAATAAAAGTTAAATCCTGCTTAGTTTTCGCAAAAAAACTTAGTTTTTGAAGTTCCATCCATATTTGGTTAGACGAATTATTTACATTCCACAAATCAATAACATTGTTGAATTCAGCAAACAGTAAGGCATCGGTAGGAATAGCTGTAATAACAAGAGCTATCGGTTGTTTTAATTTTCGGTAATAACTATAAGCTGATAAAAGAATGGCAACAACAAATAATGCAAACAAAACAATATAGATGATTTTTTTCTGGATTTTCATATAGGAAGTATTTATCGAACTTCCAAAAATAAACTAATCTGAAGTATAATTTCAATAGAAATCAGAAATTAAATGAACAATCGGTTGTTAATTTAGGATAACTGCAAAACAAAGAAAATTCAGTTAATATTTTATATAAAGATAGTTTTACCATCACTAAAAGTTCAATTATTAACCAAAAAGTAATAATAAGATATATTTTGTTTATATTTGTACTTTCAAAGTCGGCCTATGACGTACAAATCTGTAAATAAAACAATTGTATTCCTATTAGTATTGCTGTTTGCTATAACTTCATGTAAACAAGATAAGCTTACTCCCGCTAAAGAAGCAGATTTACTGGCAACTATCAAAAAAAGAGGTAAATTAGTAGTTACTACCAATTATAATTCAATAGAATATTTTGTTTACAAAGGTTTACCTATGGGTTTTCAGTTAGAAATGCTGAAAGCTTTTTCAAATCATTTGGGTATAAAATTAGAGTTATTGATTACAAATGATTTAGCTTCAAATGCTGGATTTCTAGCAATTGAAAAATGTGATATGATTGCCTGTAATATAACCATTACCAAAGAGCGAAGTCAAGCCGTTGATTTTACATTACCCATATTGCAAACCAGACAAGTATTGGTACAGCGTGACCCTAATAAGACTAAAGATACTAACAATAAAAAGACAGCTTTTATCATAAAATTAGCTGATTTGGCAGGGAAAACGGTATATGTTCAAAAAAACAGTGTACACTTTGATCAATTGCAGCGTATTGAAAAGCTAATTCAAAACCGGATTCATATTATCGAAAGCGATTCTCTGGAAACAGAGCAGTTAATGGAATTAGTATCAAATGGTGGAATTGATTATACTGTGACTGATGAAAATTTTGCCAAAGTCAACAAAACGTATTATAATAATTTAGATATAAATACAACTGTAAGTCTTCGACAAAACTTAGCTTGGGCTGTTCGGCATCAATCAGATAGTTTTTTATTGGCCATCAATTCATGGTTGAGAAAATTTAAAACAACATCTCAATATCAAATGATTTACGATAAATATTATCGAAATCCACGTTCGGCATATATGGTACAACATGAGTTTTACGCCATCAAAAAAGGCAAAATATCAAAATATGATAAAGAGATAAAAAAATACAGCAAAATAATTGGTTGGGACTGGCGATTATTGGCATCACTTATTTATCAGGAATCAAATTTTCGCCCCGAAATGGTAGGTTGGTCTGGTGCTTTTGGCATAATGCAAATGATGCCCGAAACAGCCCGAAGATTTGGAGTTACACAAAAATCATCTGTTGCTGAACAAATCAAAGGTGGAGTAAAATTAAAAATTGTATTAGATAAATTATTACCCAAAGAAATTACCGATCCTGAAGAAAGGATAAAATTTATCTTAGCATCCTACAATGCTGGTTTTGAGCACATAATGGATGCCCGAAATTTAGCAAAAAAATACGGAAAAAACCCAAACATTTGGACCAATCATGTGGAATATTACTTGAAAATGAAATCTAAACCAAAGTTTTACAACGACCCTGTTGTAAAATATGGATATTCAAGAGGATATGAAACATATCGTTTTGTGAATGAAGTATTGGAAAGATATAAGCACTATAAAAATATCGTAAAAAAATAAGATGTTATTATCTAATCTACTTGATGTTTTTTCTTAGCTTTAAAAAATCTTTTCAGAAAAATCTTTTTAAATTAAATTATTAATAATGAATGTAAAAGGAAAGCATTATCTTACAATTTGGATGAAAAATGAGAACGTGATGATGATCAATCAAAATCAACTACCTTTTCATTTTGAAATTTTTGAGTCGAAAAATTATGCAGAAACTTGTTTTGCGATTAAAACTATGATTGTAAGAGGTGCAGGCGCCATTGGAGCAGCAGCAGGGTATGCGATGGCTCAGGCTTTCATACAAGCAAAAGACAAGCTTCTCTTTGCCGAAAATGCAAGAAAAGAAATAGAAACAAGCCGACCTACTGCCCGCAACCTATTTTATGCAACAAAACGGGTTTTTGAAGCAGGTTGTATTTCAACAGAAAAAGCCATTGAAGAAGCTCAAAAAATTGCTAAAGAAGATATCGCCTCAGGAAAAATGATAGGTATCCACGGAAATACACTCATAAAAGATAATACAAACATATTGACGCATTGTAATGCCGGATGGTTAGGGTTTGTAGATTATGGAAGTGCATTATCTCCTATTTATACTGCCAGTAAAGAAGGGAAAAACATATTTGTATATGCTGACGAAACCCGACCCAGAGGCCAGGGAGCCCGATTAACTGCATGGGAACTAAACAACGAAAACATTCCTCATATAATTATCCCTGATAATGCAGGTGCTTATTTAGCTTCAAAAGGGAAAATTGATATGATGATTTGCGGAGCCGACAGAATTGCGGCCAATGGAGATACCGCGAATAAAATAGGCACTTTTGAGAAAGCGATTGTAGCTAAAGCTTTTGGTATTCCTTTTTATATTGCAGCACCTCTTTCTACGTTTGACATCAACTGTCGTTCGGGTGAAGACATCATAATCGAAGAACGAACAGAAAATGAAATATTGTATCAAACAGGCTTAGATGAAAACAATGAATTAAGAAAAATTTTAGTGTGTTCTCCTGGAAGTAAAGCCTATAATCCTGCGTTTGATGTAACACCATCTTCATATATCAGCGGTTTCATTACCGAAAAAGGAATTATTCCTGCCACAGAAACTGCCATTAAAAATATTTTATCATGAATTTTGAAAAAGAAAAGCAAGAAACTGCACTTTTTATGCGACGTTTGTACGATAGAGGTTTAACAACTTGCTCTGGAGGAAATGTAAGTCAAAGAATTGGTGATATCATTCTTATTACACCATCGCAAACAGACAAAGCATATATTCAGGCAGAACAAATAGCTGAGATTGGTATTAATGGAGAAAATCATACACCTCATCTTATATCAAGTATGGAAACGGCCATGCATTTGGCAATATATCAGTGTAGAAATGATGTAAATGCTATTGTTCATGCTCATCCTGTTACAGCAACAGCCTTTGCAACTAGCAATACTGAAATTAATTGCAAACTTACAGGCGAAACACGTGCTATTATTGGAGTGCCTATCAATGCTTCTTATGCATTAATGGGGACAGATGCGCTTGCCGAGAGAGTGGCTGAAGCTGCTAAAAAAGCAAATGTAGTGTTGATGGAAAATCATGGAATTATTACCTTTGGCAAAAATTTATTGTTTGCTTTCGACAGGATGGAAGTATTAGAAGCCGCTGCTAAACAAACTTTAATAACACATTTGCTGGGAAATAAAAAAGAAATTCCTTTAAATGACTTAAATGAAATAGACAAATTATTCTCATAAAAGTATTTACATAGAATAGTCATAAGAATAAAAAAAATAACGAATGAAAATAGCAGTAATAGGATTTGGTGCAGCCGCCATAGGTTTTATAGAAAGAATAAAAAACGAAGGACACGAAATTGTTGTGTTTGAAAGAAGCAAGGATATCTATTCATCCAGTATTTCGGGTATACGAGCTGATGGGAAGCTATTTGTATCTTCTGAAATGGGCGGAGATATACACATTGACCTTACATTACAAAAGAAATTAGTTGATTTTTATATTGACAATACTGAAGACCATCAAGTAGAAACAGGACAGTCTTTTACAAATAGTGATTATTTTAAAAAGTTCTATGATAAAGGTTTTATGCCAATTTCGGCTGATTTTTATCATCTTGGTACAGATCAACTAAAAATGGTATTGTACAATATTTACGAAAATTTTAAAGCTTTCAAAAATGTAAGCTTTAGGTTTGAACAAAACGTTTTGTCGGTAAAAACGGTTGGCAAAGAAGTTTTTATTGGAGATAGCGATGAGGCTTTTGATAAAGTGGTAATTGCAGTTGGAAGAAGCGGTCACAAATTAGTTGGTTCTATCATTAAAGATTATCCTGATTTAATTTTAGACAATACAAAGGTAGATTTGGGAATTCGCTATGAAGTACCCAATCATATTGTAGATGAGTTAAATAAAGAAATGTATGAATTTAAAGTAAAATACAAAAGCAAAACAGGTTATATGGTTCGTACGTTCTGCAACAATCCTTCTGGCTTTGTAGTTACTGAAAACTACGATGACTTTGTTACTGTGAATGGTCACGCAAAGATGAAGGAAAAAAGTCAGAATACCAATTTTGCAATTTTGGTTACCATACAGCTCACAGAACCCTTTAACAACCCTATTGGTTATGGTTCGCATATTGCTAAATTATCTAATTTGCTTGCAGGAAAAGGAAAAGTGATACTTCAAACTTACGATCATTTTAAAAACTCAAAAAGAACTAAAAATCTATATCGCATACAACCTACTTTGCATGAGTGTAAATATATTTTAGGCGATATTAATCTTGCATTTCCAAGAAGAATTATCGAAAGTGTTGTTGACTTTATCGAAACCCTTGACCAAGTTATTCCGGGTATTGCGTATCCTGACAACTTGGTATATGCACCCGAAATAAAATTCTATTCTAATTTATTAGACAATACAAAATTGGAAAATTTAAAATTTATCGGCGATTGTTCAGGACATACTCGTTCAATTATTTATGCAACTGCTCACGGCTATTTAATGGCAGAAGATTTTTTAAAAAACTGATAATCTCTAAAATATATAATGTTTAATTCAAAACAACTGCATTGGTAATATTTACGAAATCTTCTACTGATAGTTGTTCAGCTCTTTTTGTCAAAATATCATTTGGTAATTTTTCTGTATCAAAAACAAATACACTCAGCGCATTACGCAAAGTTTTTCGTCTTTGGTTGAAAGCAGTTTTTACTACTCTGAAAAACAATTTATCATCACAATTTATTTGTTTTACATTGTTGCGTCTTACTCGAATAACTGCTGATTTTACTTTGGGTGGTGGAACAAAAACATGCTCATCCACAGTAAATAAATATTCAATGTCGTAATACGCCTGAAGCAAAACACTTAAAATCCCATACGTTTTTTTGCCTGGTTTTGAAGCAATACGTTCAGCTACTTCTTTCTGAAACATACCTACAACTTCGGGTATTTGTGTACGATGTTCCAATACTTTAAATAAAATCTGGCTGGAGATATTATAAGGAAAATTGCCGATAACTGAATAAGATTCATGGTTAAATAAGGTTTCAATTGGAAAATGCAAGAAATCTTCTGAAATGATTTTGCCTTCTAATTCCGGGAAATTATTTTTAAGATAATCAACAGATTCTGTATCAATTTCAATAACATGAAGATTCAGTTTTTCATTCTTAAGCAGATATTTTGTCAACACACCAGTTCCAGGTCCTATTTCAAGGAGATTTTTAGTTGTTTCATCAATACTTAAAGTAATTTCTTTAGCAATACTTTCATCTTTCAAAAAGTGCTGTCCAAGATGTTTTTTTGGTCTGACGTAGTTCATTTTTAGTTATTGGTTATTAAGTTATTGGGGAATTTATTTATACTTAGCAATTATTTTAATTCCGTTGTTAAATCAACTTAGAGTATGGTACTATTATGAGTAGTTTTTAATCTTGTTTAATTTTAATGCTTGTATAAAATCGTTTAAAATCATCAGATTCTGACTTTGAATTAATTAATTCAAATATACAATCTTTAAGTTTTACAATAATACTTTCAGAATATTTTTCCCCACTACGTTGATTAACAATAGTTCTTACTGATTTATAGCCTGAGATGATTAGAGAATCTTTTTTTATAATAAAATCATTATTAAATTCTTTCTCATAGTAGATAGAATCAAATTCGCTATAATTTTGAGGATCATCCATCCAAATACCCCAATCCATAGTATTATTATAGCTATCTTTTTTACTTGACTTGCCCAGACACATACAGTTTTCAATCCTGTCAAGTTTAAAATACATCGGATATTCAAATTGAACTGTATATCCATTGTCAATTTTCTCAGAATATTTTTTCCAAGAACTTTCTTCTGATTTTATCTGAGAAAAAACAGATATATTGAATGCAATAATTATTAAGATTAAATAAATTCTCAGTTTTCTCAATTTACAATTCATATTTATTTTTTAAGCCCCAATAGATTTGATTTTACTAAAATTTTCCATAACTGTTCCCTTTTAATTCACTTGATCGCCTCTTAATTTTCTGAATTTCTTTCGGGCTTCAACAGTATATAAGCTTGCCGGATATTTGAACATCAGATTTTCATAGCACATCATTGCTTTTATCTTATTATTCAATTGATTTTCATTCAAATCTGCTTGTAAAAACAAGGCATCATCTGCCAATAATCCATCAGGATAAAAATCAATTAATTTTTGCAACAAACTATCAGCATCTTTATATAAACCTTGCTTAATCTTAATTTCAGCTTTTTTGTACAATACATCATCAAAAATAGGATGAGATAATCCAACCAAACGTGTTGAATCCAATGTTTCAAACGCTAAATCGTATTGATTACGGTATGCAAGTAAATCAGCTTTTGCATAATAATCAAGAGCAAGCGTTGAGCTGTCTTCATCAATATTATCACTAATGAGCAAAGACAATTCCATAGCATCATTAGCAATCAGTTTGGCTGTTGCTGCTTTTAGAACATCTAATTGTGCTTTTGCCCAATTAAACTCTCCAATATAAAATGATAGCTTAGCATTTCTAAACTTAGCTTCAAAGCCGATAGGGTCATTTTTAAAAGCTTTTTCTACTTGCGAATACAAAAGAGTAGCTTCCCATTCGTCACCTGTGAAAAGCTGAATATCTGCTAATTTAATTTTACAACTTGCCACAATATTTTTATCTGCATTGGGTAGTAATATAGCTTCATTTAATAATTCAATGGCTTCGTTAGATTTTAATGAATAAAAAGCATAAATATGAGCTAAATTCTTTAATAACAATATTGTAGAAGCATTCTTCCCTAATTCTATAATCGTTTTTGTGTATTCTTTTTCCAATTCAGTCAATTCTTTTTTATTGATTGCAATGGAAGAGGTGATTTTTAAGTACTTTGCATTCAACAAACCAATCTTGCTTTTTAGATAATAAGTACTGAGTTCTCCTTTGTTGATTTGATATTGGTAGGCTTCAATAGCGATAATGTATTCTTTATTGGTAATACAGAGTTCTGCCAATTCAAAAACCTTTTCTCCATTGTCTTTAAACCTCTTATCTATAGATTTCGCTTGATTAAAAGCCAATTCAAAGTCTTTCAATTGCAACGAATACCACATCAACAAATTAGCATACGTGCCATTATCTGGAGATTTCTGAGATTTTCGCAAAAGAGAAGTTTTAATAATTTCACTTTTCTTACTTTCCTTATCAGTATTCAAAACTGCTTGCAAACGTGCTTGAATGTATGTCAAGTAATTAGCATCAGAAATTAAAAGATTGAGATACTCATCCATCATTTCCTGATAATTTCCTCTGGTTTCGTAAAGCATCGCTAATTCTACAGCGAAAGAGCTGGTAGAATTCATTAATTTTCTACCTTTCAAATAAGTACTGGCTGCAAAATCATATTGCATTCTAAGCATAAAAGCATTTGCTAAATCATAGATTTGTTGTTGGTTGGAAGTAAGGTTATCAATGGCTTCTGCGTATTGTTTCTCGGCTTTTTTATCATCGCCAGAAGTTGAATAAATATAACCTAAATCAACCGATAATCTCAAATCGCTAGGATTTTGCTTGATTCTCTTTTTAATTATTTTTTCAGCCTTTTTAAAATCTTTTACACTTATCAATGTTTGTATCAGATTATTATAAAAATAAGGATTGGGATTATCATCATACAGTTGCTCGTATAATTCGGCAGCTTTTTCAAATTCGCCATTTTGAAAATACTGAGCGGCTAATTGTTCATTCACTGTTTTTTGTGAATGAGCAATAAAGTTGAATCCTACAAACAGGATAAAAACAGCTATTATTTTCTTTAACATTTATATTGTTTTATACTATATTTTCAACGTTTTGCTGGCATTCTTTCGTAGTTGAAATAAACATTTTCTTTTTCTGCAAGTCAACGTGTCCAATGCTAATGAATTGATATCTATTATATTGTAAGTATTAATTTCTTGACTTTCTCCAGATTGTCCAATCAAATGAACAATGAAATTGTCCTCATCAAAGTCTATTAGAAAACCAAAATTAAATAAGTCTTCCCCTTCCAAACCAAAAGCTATTAATTCACCAATGCATAAATTATCATTAAAAAAATGATACTGCCAGAAGTCGTTAGTTGAAAGTTTTACCCTATTCGTATTTTGATTTGGAAGCAATTTTGGATTGTCGAAAAGTAATTGGCAGGTTCTAATATATTCACTTTCGGTTTCAACTTTTTCGATAGTCAAGATTTCTTTAATATGAATACCATCTTTTATTCCGAATTTCGTCACATGCTGAATAACAAGGAAGGTTTCATTATAATCAAGAACATATCCAACACAAAAATCATCGTACTGAATTTTCCTTTCGTAAATTCCTATTAGGGTTTTTGTCTTTTTTGACTTATTAAATACTTCTTCTAAAATTCTATTTGTCATAATTTCGATGTTTGTCATTGCTTGCAGCTAACAAAATACTTGCCGCAACTTCGGTCTTCCGTCTTCTATCTTCCAACTAATTGATAACATCAAACTTAGTGTAGGTTTGCAATGCTTTAGGAATGCGAATTCCTTCGGAAGTCTGATTGTTTTCCAATAAAGCAGCAACTATTCTTGGTAACGCCAATGCACTCCCATTTAGTGTGTGAGCTAATTGAATTTTTCCATTGGAATCTTTGAATCTCAATTTCATGCGATTGGCTTGAAAACTTTCAAAATTAGAAACAGAACTTACTTCCAGCCATTTTTGTTGTGCTACAGAATATACTTCAAAATCGTAGGTTAAAGCAGATGTAAAGCTCATATCACCACCGCAAAGTCTTAATATTCTGAATGGTAATTCAAGCTTACGAAGCAAAGTAGCCACATATTCTTTCATTTGCTCTAAAGTTTCATAAGATTTATCCGGATTTTGAATTTGAACAATTTCCACTTTGTCAAACTGATGCAAACGGTTCAAACCTCTCACATCTTTACCGTAAGAACCGGCTTCTCTACGAAAACAGGCTGAATAAGCGGTATTTTTGATAGGAAATTGTTTTTCTTCAACAATTACATTGCGATAAATATTTGTGATGGGCACTTCGGCTGTTGGAATTAAATACAAATTATCAATAGTTGCATGGTACATTTGTCCTTCTTTGTCCGGTAATTGACCTGTTCCATAACCAGAGGCTTCATTTACCATCAATGGTGGTTGGATTTCTAAATAGCCATTTTCAGAAGCGTTTTCTAAAAAGAAATTAATTAAAGCACGTTGTAACTTTGCCCCTTTCCCTTTATAAACAGGAAACCCAGCCCCAGTTATTTTATTTCCTAATTCAAAATCAACGATATCGTATTTTGAGCACAAATCCCAGTGAGGAACAGCACCTTCGTATAATTGAGGGATTTCTCCTTCCTGATGAATATTTTCATTTTGTTCAGCAGATTTCCCTCTGGGTACAGAATGATGAGGTAAATTAGGTAATTGAACCAAAGTTTGATTTAAAGAATATTCTATTTCTTCTAATTTTTCGCTCAATTCCTTTGAAATCACTTTTAAATCCGCTGTTTTTGCTTTTAACTCATTGGCTTCGTCTTGTTTACCAGATTTGAATAAAATGCCAATTTCTTTAGCTATATTATTGGCTTCAGCCAAACTATCGTCTAATTTTTTTTGTGTTTCACGACGGTTATTATCCATTGTAATTATTTCTTGGATAATTTCCGTTGCATTATAATTTTTAACAGCAAGTCTGTCAATAACTTCCTGTGTATTCTCGCGAATAAAATTTAATTGTAGCATATTTCAGATTATTTTAAAGGGCAAAGTTAATTAAAAAACTTGGATGACAGAAGTTGGAATTCTAAACTATGATTTGCCTGTTTGACTTCTTAATGTGTATAAAACAAAAAAATCTCCCAATGGATAATTGGGAGATTATAATATTTTAAATGATTTTTACAGAATCTTAGTTAACTTCGATTGGGTTAACCGAAACAAAAGATTTGTTATCTCTTTTTCTTTTGAATTCAACAATACCATCAACCAATGCAAAAATAGTATGATCTTTACCTAAACCAACATTTAGTCCTGGGTTGTGAACAGTACCTCTTTGTCTAATAATGATATTTCCGGCAGTAGCTAATTGACCGCCATATATTTTGATACCCAAACGTTTACTGTGGGATTCTCTACCGTTGCTTGAACTACCAGCACCTTTTTTATGAGCCATAATATAATATTTTAAATCCTGAATATCAGGAAAGTTTTACAATAAATTATAAACTAATTTGTTCAATTTGAATTTGAGTCAAATATTGACGATGACCATTACATTTTTGATAACCTTTTCTTCTTTTTTTCTTAAAAACAAGAACTTTATCGCCACGTAAATGTGAAAGAACTTTAGCCGTAACTTTAGCACCAGCAACAACTGGAGTTCCTACGTTAATTTTACCTTCTTCTTCAGTTAGGAATACTTCGTTAAATTCAACATTTGCACCTTCTTCTGCTTCCAAACGGTGAACAAATACCTTTTGGTCTTTCTTCACTTTAAATTGTTGACCGGCTATATCTACTATTGCGTACATTATTATAGTATTTTGATTTTTCGTTTTTTTATTGGGAGTGCAAAATTAAACAAATTATTTTAATTACCAATATTTTTATCTAAAAAATTATATATTCATGCTGATATTTAGATATATCTTTTATTTACTGTTTGTTACGCAACAAAATCATGTTAATAAGTTTTGTTTATTTGTTGATAACTTTTTTAGAAAATGTATTTTCTTTGGTTTTAATCTGCATAAAATAAATTCCTTTTGCCATACCAAAAAGACGGATGGTATGATTAATTTCCTGCTGATCTTTAAAAAACATTTTGCGAACAATTTTTCCTGTAATATCAGAAATATTAATACTAACATCCTGAGGCTGATTCAATGAAATATTCAGTTGATATGTATTTTCATTGCCAGAAGGGATTAACTCAAAAGTGTTACCTTTGTTTTCTGTTACACCTTGTATATTACCAATCTGAACTGTTTGAGTGAAGGTGTTGACCTGATAATAATTATGTGCCTCTAATTTTACTTCGTAAATTCCATTACTATTATATACATGCGTTACAGAGGTATTATTTGTAAAAACACTATCAGTTGTCCCATCCCCAAAATCCCATACATAGTATCTTGCCCAATTTGTGGTATTATTAAAAGTTACCATATTGCCATTTACACTAGAGGAAAAATCGGCAATAGGCATACTTGCATAACCGTAAAAACTTTTTATTTTCAAAAATACACCTGAATCATAAGCACGATCTCCTGCATCAGCCACACCCACTTTGAAGTGATAGGATTGTCCAGGAGTAACTACTTGCTGTAACAAAATAGGTGTAGTATAACCATCATATTGCAGGGTTTGTCCTCCTGAATTGTTAACATAATAATTCGAATTTACAGAGTCATTTACATTATCAATCGTTATCGGCATATTTGTACCGGGTATTAAAGCAAGATTTTGATTTACAAAAAGTCCTCCTAATGGATTAGATCCACTGATAAAAAACCCAAAAACATCATTAAACATTGTATTTACAAACTCAGGATATTCTTCTGAACCAAAAACAAATTTGCAAGCAATTAATGTATCTGTTAATGGTGTAAAATCGAATTCCATAACAGCAGCTTCAGTAAGTATGTGGTTAGGAATTAATGATTGTAGGGTCAAATCATGATATATAATTGTATCGGCAGGTGTTGTCATTGACATCGTATTATTCGGGCCAATTGCACCATTTACACTTCCGGTAGAAATAATGATACCAGTGTCTATCCCAAATGAAGGCGTAATACCTGAAAATTCATAATAACCTATCATATTACCGATTATGGCTGTATCAATACCATTGAATTTTACATTGGAAATTGTAACACCGGGACCAGAAAGATAATTGGCAATCAAACTTAAATTAGTTATAGGGTTAATTTGCAATGCATTGGTTGCCTTCACATTGTTTACATTGTAATCAGGTTGACGCAAAGATGTTTGAGAAAATAAACTGAACGATGTAAACACCAATATTGTTAAAAGTGTAAATTTTATGCTCATAATTATGAATTTTATAAGTTAAACTAAAGACAAAGGTATTACCAATATGGTTGTATCCTTTTTCAAAACTTTTGGTAAAGTTAGTTCTTTTACATTCAAATCATTAAATAATTAGAAAAAAATTCATTTTTTTTTTAATTTTGTAAAAAACAAAACTATGGAAATTTACCCAATATATGCTGGTGGCGAATTTGTAACAACTATTCATAAATTAAATGTTATCAATTCTTTTGATGGTGAAATCTTTGCTCAAACTTATATGGCAGATGCAGCAGTTCTTGAAAAAGCAATTTTAGCTGCTGAAAAAGCTTTGCCAATTATGAGAAACATGCCTTCTTATGAGAAATATGCTATTTTGATGGAAATTGCATCGGAAATGAAAGGCAATGAGAAACATTTAGCAGAAGTATTGGCAATGGAGGCTTGCAAGCCAATAAAATATGCTCTTGCTGAAATAGCAAGGGCAATACAAACTATTATCATTGCTGCAGAAGAGTCTAAAAGACTACAAGGCGAATATTTGTCGATAGATTGGACAGCAGCAGGAAAGGGTAAAGAAGGCTGGGTAAAATATTTTCCGATAGGCATAGTTGCTGGTATTGCACCCTTCAACTTTCCTATCAATTTGGCAATACATAAAATAGCTCCTGCTATAGCAGCTGGATGTCCTATTATTTTAAAACCTGCAAGTTCTACTCCCCTTTCCACGCTTGAATTTGCTAAAATTGTTGATAAAACTTCTTTGCCAAAAGGAGCATTATCTATTTTGCCCATGGACAGAAATGCGGGTAATCAATTGGTAACGGACGAAAGATTTAAATTGCTAACATTTACAGGGTCTCCAGAAGTTGGTTGGAAAATGAAGAATGATGCTGGTAAGAAAAAAGTAATTCTCGAATTGGGAGGGAATGCAGGTGTTATTATAACTAAAACGGCGGATATCGATGTAGCTGTAGCAAAATGCGTTGCAGGTGGGTTTGCCTATTCGGGACAGGTGTGCATTCATGCGCAACGAATGTATGTACATTTTGATATATTTGAAGAATTTATCCAAAAATTTGATAAAGCTGTAAAATTACTAAAACAAGGTAATCCTTTAGATACACAAACAGATATCTCGTCAATGATAGATGAAACCAATGCTATTCGCGTGGAAGATTGGGTAAATGAAGCGATAAATAGCGGAGCAAAAATTATTTGTGGAGGTATTAGAAACGGAGCTTTTTATCCTCCAACGATTTTAACTGATACGCACAAAGACATGAAAGTATGTGCGATGGAAGTTTTTGGACCTGTTGTTACGCTTGAACCATATCATGAATTTCAAGATGCTTTAGATTATATAAACGATAGTCGTTTTGGTTTACAGGCAGGTGTTTTTACAAATTCGATTGATGAAATGAATCATGCATTTAATCAATTAGAAGTAGGTGGCGTAATTATTAACGATGTTCCTACTTTTCGTGTGGATCATGCACCTTATGGTGGAATTAAAGATTCAGGATTGGGTAGAGAAGGTGTTAAATATGCTATTCTGGATATGACGGAGGCTAAAATATTAATAAAACCTATTTAGATTATTTTATTGAAAAATACTTTTTTACTTTTGTAATCTATCAAAATACATATTTACATTGACTGAAAAGAGAGAAATAGCCGAAACACCATTGATGAAACAATACAATGCTATCAAGATAAAATATCCTGATGCTTTGCTATTATTCAGAGTTGGTGATTTTTACGAAACTTTTGGCGAAGATGCCATAAAGGCTTCTGAAATATTAGGTATCGTCCTTACACGTCGTGCAAATGGGCATGCAACTTATATCGAACTGGCTGGATTTCCTTACCATTCACTAGACACTTATTTACCTAAATTAGTCAAAGCAGGTTATCGAGTGGCTATTTGCGAACAACTAGAAGACCCTAAGCTTACAAAAAAGATTGTAAAAAGAGGAATTACAGAACTTGTTACACCAGGTGTTTCATACAACGATAAAATTTTAGAAAACAAAGTCAATAATTTTTTGGCAAGCATACATCTAGATCCGAAAATGAATGGAGTTTCTTTTCTAGACGTTTCCACTGGAGAATTTTACGTTACTCAAGGTTCTGAAGAATACATTGACAAATTGTTGCAGAGTTTCCGCCCCAGCGAAGTTATAATTCAAAAAAACAAACTCAGAAAATTTCAGGAACTTTTTGGTGAAAAATTTTATACGAATACATTTGAAGATTGGGTTTTTACAAAAGATTTCTCCAATGACATACTTCTCAAACATTTTGAAACCACATCCTTAAAAGGTTTTGGTATTGAAAATTTAGAAAGTGGAACCATAGCAGCAGGAGCAGCCTTACATTATCTTGCAGAAACACAACATGACAAAACCTCTCACATTTGTAAAATTACACGAATAGAAGAAGATCATTTTGTTTGGTTGGATAAATTTACTATCCGTAACCTTGAACTCGTAAATTCTTCTAATGAAAATGCAGTATGCTTGGTAGATATCATGGATCATACGATATCACCTATGGGTGCACGTTTAATGAAGCGATGGGTAGTGCTTCCACTCAAAGACAAAAAACCAATTGAAGAAAGATTAGATGTAGTTGATTTTTTGATAACCAACACTGAGATTTCGGAAACACTTTCTCAAAACATTAAATTAATTGGTGATTTGGAACGATTGATTTCAAAAGTAGCGGTGGGAAGAATTAGTCCACGTGAACTGGTGCAGGTTAAAAAAGCACTTTTTGCGGTTGAAATTATCAAACATGAATGTGATCAGGCTAAAAATCCTGCATTGAAAATAATAGCCGAACAGCTTAATATCTGTCAGATTATTCGTGATAGAATTGAAAAAGAAATAAATCCTGACGCACCGGTAATGCTGAACAAAGGTAATGTTATTGCCGAAGGTGTTTCCTATGAATTGGACGAGTTGCGAAATCTGGCTTTTTCGGGCAAAGATTATCTGGCTAAAGTTCAACAACGCGAAGCCGAACTCACTGGAATTTCTTCTCTGAAAATAGGATTTAACAATGTATTTGGCTATTATCTGGAGGTTACCAATACCCACAAAGATAAAGTTCCTCCAGAATGGAATCGCAAACAAACATTAGTAAACTGCGAAAGATACATCACTGAAGAACTCAAAGAATACGAAGAAAAGATACTGGGTGCTGAAGATAAAATTGCCACTTTGGAAGCTGGTTTATTCAATGATTTATTGCTTGGCTTAACCGAATATATTCAACCTATTCAACTTAATGCCAATTTAATAGCTCGTCTGGATTGCTTGCTTTCTTTTGCAATGATGGCAATTAAAAATCATTATAAACGTCCTGTAATTAATACATCTTATAGTATTGATATCAAAAACGGAAGACACCCCGTAATAGAAAAACAATTACCTTTAGGTGAAAAATATATTGCCAACGATGTTTATTTAGACAATGAAAATCAGCAAATCATTATCATTACCGGACCCAATATGTCAGGAAAATCAGCTTTGCTAAGACAAACTGGTTTAATTGTATTGATGGCACAAATGGGAAGTTTTGTTCCTGCTGATTCAGCTGTAATTGGATTGGTTGACAAAGTATTTACTCGTGTTGGAGCCTCAGATAACATTTCATCTGGAGAATCTACTTTTATGGTAGAAATGAACGAAACCGCCAGTATTTTAAATAATATTTCCGACAGAAGTTTAATTTTACTCGATGAAATTGGTAGAGGAACCAGTACGTATGATGGAATTTCTATTGCATGGTCTATCGCAGAATTTTTACATCAGCATCCCCTTTTTAAAGCCAAAGTATTGTTTGCCACACATTATCATGAATTGAACGAAATGGCTGCATTAATGCCCAGAATTAAAAATTTCCACATTTCGGTGAAAGAAATAGGAAATAAAGTAATTTTTTTAAGAAAAATGCAGGTTGGGGGCAGCGAACACAGTTTTGGGATTCATGTGGCACGCATGGCAGGAATGCCGACATCAGTGCTTGAAAGAGCCAATGAAATTCTTCTCCAGCTCGAAAAATCGCATAGTAGTGAGGAGTTATCGCATAAGACAGGTAGTAAAAGAGAAAAAAGGAAAGAAGACTCAAACGATTATCAGTTGAGCTTTATACAACTTGACGATCCTCTCCTTCAACAAATTAAAGAAGATATACTCCATACAGATATTAATACATTAACGCCTGTAGAAGCTTTGATGAAACTCAATGAGATAAAAAAATTGTTGGGAAAGTAAAAAAAGTTTAAAGCACTAAATATTAAGTTTAACGTATTAAGTATTAAAAAGAAAGAATAAATTTAAGTGCTTGTTTTTTAGTATAAAAATTGCATATAAAATTTTTATTCAAAGAAAACACTAAATATTGATTAAAAAAATTTGCTCAGGATAATTTTTTTTTAATATCTTTGCAGTCCGAAAATAAAAAATGCGAAAATAGCTCAGTTGGTAGAGCACGACCTTGCCAAGGTCGGGGTCGCGAGTTCGAGTCTCGTTTTTCGCTCAAAATAAAGTTCTGTTTTACCAAAGAATTTTATTCAAGGACGCCCTGGTGGTGGAATTGGTAGACACGCAGGACTTAAAATCCTGTGACCATTGCGGTCGTGCGGGTTCAAGTCCCGCCCGGGGTACACTTATCAAAATTAAACGGCTATAATTCAAAAAATTATAGCCGTTTTTTATTTTAGGATTTAATTAGGTTATAAATGCAAAATGTATTTGAATAATAAATCAAGGGGATCAGGGGTCAGTCACAAAAGTTGTGGGGTTTTTTAAATTAAGCAAATAATTTAGCGATTCTAAAAAGGAAAAATCAAGTTCATTGAAATAAAAAAGGTGTAAAGTTTTAGAAAACTTTACACCTTTTAATTTATAAGTTATTTAAGAAATTTTATTTCTTTTCTTCTGTTTCGGCTGATGCGTCTTCAACTCCACGTGTAGCTTTAATCAGTACAACAATTGAGGTAGGGACATTTAAAAATTCAACACCTTCCACTTTTAAATTATTAACCTTAACATAATCTTCGATATCTAATGTCGAAATGTCAATTTTAACATCATCTGGTAAAACATTAGCTAAACCTTTAACTTTTAATTTTCTCATTTTAACTACCAATTTTCCCCCTCTTAAAACACCAGGAGAAGTTCCAACAACTTTAATAGGAACACTCATAATAATTGGTTTATCATCAATAATTTGAAGAAAATCAACATGTAAAATATTATCACTTACTGGGTGATATTGAACATCTTGCAAAGTAGCTTTGTATTGTTTACCATTAATGTCTAAATTAATAAAACATACTTCAGGTGTAAAAATGATGTCTTTAAAATCTTTATCATTTGCTAAAAAATGAATTTGATCTTTTCCACCATAAAGAACACATGGTACTTTACCATTTTTTCTGTTCATTTTTGCATCTTTTTTCCCTACGTTCTCTCTAAGAGAACCGCTCATAGATACTGTTTTCATTGTATTTTATTTATTTGTGAGATTTTAACTTTCGCCCTATAAGTTATACCTCTGATTATTAATTATTTTAAAGGCGATTTATTGTATTTCGAAAGTATTATATAAATTTGAAATAGATTCGTTGTTTTCAACCCTACGAATAACGTTCGATATAAGTTGTGCAATAGTAATTACATGAATTTTACTGCTTTTCTGATGCAACGGAATAGTATCACTTACCACAACTTCTGTAAATGGTGAGTTTTCAATCATTTCATAAGCATTACCAGTTAAAAGAGGATGTGTAATAACCGCCCTTACGCTGGCAGCACCTTGTTCCATCATCAGATTGGCTGCTTTAACAATTGTATTTCCTGTATCAATAATATCATCAAGTAATATTACATTTTTACCTTTTACATCGCCAATTAGTTCCATTTTACCAACTTCGTTGGGTTTGTTTCTTTGTTTGTAGCAAATTACAAAACCAGTTCCCAATGTTTTGGCATACATTCCTGCTCTACGTGTGCCACCAGTGTCAGGGGAAGCAAAGGTAAGATTAGGTAAGTTCAGGCTCTTAACATAAGGGATAAACACTGTAGATCCGTACAAATGATCAACTGGTACATCAAAAAATCCTTGAATTTGATCAGCATGTAAGTCCATAGTTATAACCCTTTGAACTCCCGCTGCAGTTAAAAGATTGGCTACCAATTTGGCAGCAATAGAAACCCTTGGTTTATCCTTCCTGTCCTGACGAGCAAATCCAAAATAAGGAATTACAGCAATGATACGCCTAGCAGAAGCTCTTTTGGCAGCATCAATCATCATAAGTAGTTCAAATAAATTTTCTGTTGGAGCAAAAGTAGATTGAATAATAAAAACATCATTTCCTCTAATATTTTGCTCAAATGAAGGCTGAAATTCGCCATCAGAAAATTCTACAACTATTGATTTACCTAGCTCTTTTCCATAGTTTTCGGCGATTTTTTCTGCTAAATAACGGGTTGCTCTTCCTGAAAAAATATTGACAAGATTTGACATTGCGTAGATTTTTACTTTGGACTGCAAAATTATGAATTTTATTTAAAAAAACACTTTAAATTCTTCTAAAATAATTTTTTAAGTTTTTTGCTAAAGTTTCATAAAATTATATTAATTTTGCATTCCCTAAAAAGTTCTTTTATAAATGCCCAGATGGCGGAATTGGTAGACGCGTCGGTCTCAAAAACCGATGAGGTTACACTCGTGCCGGTTCGATCCCGGCTCCGGGTACTTTTTAAAGCTCTGATTTATCAGGGCTTTTTTTTTATACTTTTACAAAAAAATATTACATGAACGAAAACATAAAAACAAATAATAAATATTTACCCATTATCTTCTCTATTGTATTGATAATAGGTGTTTTACTTGGCATTTTATTGTCGGGAACTTTGCAAAATAAAAATTTATTTTCAAAAAAAAACCAAGGGTATGAAAAAATAAATGATGTAATCAATTTTGTCTTGCAAGATTATGTTGATACAATTTCAATAAATAAATTACAAGAAAAAGCAATTACTGGAATGCTGGAAAGTCTTGATCCTCATTCTGTTTATATTTCATCCGAGGAATTTAATGATGCTAACGATCCGCTAATGGGAAATTTTGAAGGCATTGGAGTTCAGTTTAAAATTCAGAATGATACTATAATGGTAGTCAACACTGTATCAGGTGGCCCATCTGAAAAAGTTGGAATCATGGCAGGCGATAGAATTGTTAAAGTTGACGGAAAAAATGTTGCAAGTATCGGCATCAAGGATACAGATGTTCTTAAAAACTTAAAAGGCAAAAAAGGCTCAATCGTTAAAGTTAGCATTTTTAGAAGAGGTTTTAATCATATAATAGATTTCAACATAATTAGAGATGTAATTCCAACTTACAGTATTGATATTTCATACATGGTTGACAACCAAATTGCATATATTAAACTAAGCAAATTTTCTGCAACAACAATACAAGAATTTTCAAATGCACTGGAAGATTTGAACCAAAAAGGAATGCAAAAATTAATTCTTGATTTAAGAGGCAACGGTGGAGGTTTTTTGAAAGCAGCAGTTGTATTAGCAGATGAATTTCTTTCAAAAGGAAAGCTTATTGTTTACACTGAAGGGAAAAACAGCCCTATTGAAAAGTATTTTGCTACAAATAAAGGTATTGCCGAATCAAAAGCATTGGTTGTGTTGATAGATGAATGGTCAGCTTCAGCCAGTGAGATTATTGCAGGTGCCATTCAGGATAATGATAGAGGGTGGATTATAGGAAGACGTTCTTTTGGAAAAGGTTTGGTTCAGGAACAGTTTAATTTGTCAGATGGTTCTGCTGTAAGACTTACAGTGGCAAGATACCATACACCAACCGGAAGATGCATTCAAAAATCATATAAAAAAGGTATGGATGATTATATGAATGATTTTAATCAAAGATATATGAATGGAGAACTTGAAAATCCAGATAGTACAAAATTTGTTGATTCATTAAAATACACAACTCCAAAAGGAAAAACAGTTTATGGTGGTGGTGGTATTATGCCCGATATTTACATACCATTGCATATTGATAAGAATCTTGATTATTATAATCAACTGATAAATAAGGGTCTCATTTATCAATTTGCATTTGAATATACAGATAAAAACAGAAATTCATTTACAGCATATAAAAATGCAGAAGATTATATTCGGAGATTTAATATTAATGATTTGGTTTTAAACGAATTTACAGAATATGCTGCAAAAAATGGTATCAGCAAAAATGTGAAAGCTTATGCAGCTTCTATTGATAAAGTAAAAATTTTACTTAAAGCCTTTATTGGAAGAAATGTATTTGATGATAAGGGATTTTATCCTATTTATCTTCAAACTGATAGTGCATTTTTAAAAGCAGTTGAACAGCTAAAGAAAGAAAAATAGATTTGAACATATTGTTTTCCGATTTGTTTATTTAGTAAAAATAATTGTAAATCATTTAAAAATAATAAATCATGGCTTTCGAATTACCAAAATTACCTTATGCAATGGATGCTTTAGAACCATTTATTTCAAAACAAACCATTGAATTTCATTATGGTAAGCATCATCAAGCGTACGTAAATAACTTAAACAATCTAATTGCAGGCACTGAATTTGAGAATGCAAGTTTAGAAGAAATCGTAAAAAAAGCTTCAGCTGGTATCTTCAACAATGGAGCCCAGATATGGAATCACACTTTTTACTGGAATTGTCTAAAACCTAATGGCGGTGGACTTCCTACTGGAAAATTATTGGATGCTATCAATGCATCTTTTGGTAGTTTTGAAGAATTTAAACAAAAATTTTCTACTGCTGCTGCAACTTTATTTGGATCCGGCTGGGCATGGTTGGTAAAAAACAATGATGGTTCTTTGGCTATTGTTCAGGAAAGTAATGCCGGAAATCCATTGAGAAACGGACTCACACCTTTGTTGACTTGCGATGTTTGGGAACATGCTTACTATATTGACCAACAAAACAAAAGACCTGACTATATTTCTGCATTCTGGAATTTAGTTGATTGGGATGCTGTAAATTCTCGTTTTTAAAACAATCTTTAACCTTATTAAAAATATAAAAGCCAGCTTTTCACAAAGCTGGCTTTTATATTTTTGCTTGAAAGTATTGATGCGTTTTCAACTTTCAGTATTTAATTTTCCCATTTTAGCGTTTAATTTTCCCATTTCGTCGGATAGTAATTTGTAATTAAATGAAAGCGATGTTATTTTGCATCATATTAATTTTAAATCACACAAAATGAAAAAAATTGTATTCCTTTTTACTTTTATATTTCTCAGTATAATTACTGTTTTTGCCTCAAACGCTCCAACAGGTACAATACGAGGTACTATTATTGATCGTATTAGCAAAACTACTTTACCTGGTGCAAATATAATATTGTTAAATTCTTCACCGATTACTGGTACTTCAAGCAATGCATATGGAAAATTCAGGTTGGATAATGTAAATGTTGGCCGAGTGAGCTTAAAAGTTACATTTATTGGGTATAAAGATGCTTACATTAATAATCTTACATTGAACACTGGAAAAGAATTGATTCTTGAGATAGAATTGGATGAAAATGTGATTACTCAAAAAACTGTGGAAATAAAAGCCAATACAGATAAATCAACTACAATTAACAAGATGACTTCTGTAAGTGCACGAAGCTTTACAGTAGAAGAAACAGGACGCTATGCTGGTTCTCGCAATGATGTAGCTCGCATGGCTTCTAATTATGCTGGAATTGTTGGTAGTAATGATGCACGCAATGACATTATTATTCGAGGAAACACACCTTCTGGTTTATTATGGCGCTTAGAAGGCGTTGATATTCCAAATCCAAATCATTGGGGAGCATTATCAGCTACTGGAGGTCCTGTTTGTATTCTAAACAATAACGTTTTGTCGAATTCTGATTTTTTAACAGGTGCTTTTCCTGCCGAGTATGGTAATGCTGTTTCTGGTGTTTTTGATTTAAAAATGCGAAACGGTAACAACGAAAAACACGAGTTTTTGGGACAAATTGGTTTTAATGGTTTTGAATTAGGTGCCGAAGGTCCTATCAATAAAAAGAATGGCTCTTCTTACCTTGTTAATGCCAGATATTCAACGTTGGAAGTGATGGAAAAAATGGGTGCTGATTTTGGTACGGGTTCTGGTATTCCAAAATATAAGGATTTTTCAATGAAATTGAATTTCCCTAAAACCAAATTGGGTAGTTTTTCGGTATTTGCGTTAGGCGGTATTAGTGATATTGAGATGTGGGATTCACGCAAAGACTCTACTAAAGATAAAGTAGATTTCTATGGAGGTGAAGGTTTCGACCTAACCAATGGTTCTGATATGATAGCAGGAGGAATTACGCATACCTTGTTTTTTGGTTCAAACACATATACAAAACTAAGTATTTCAGCTGCAAGTCATAGTTTTGAAACAATTGTAGATTCTTTATCACCGATAAACAAATCTAAAATTGCTAATTACAGAAACAATTTAGTGGAAAATTATCTGACTGCTTCTTTTTTATTGAATCATAAAATAAATAGCAGAAGTTTTGTAAAGACAGGTATTTTCATTAAAGGCATTGGTTTTAATTTATATGAACGTATTTACAACAATGATGATCATGGCTTACGTACCGTAACAGATTTTAAAGGAAACTCATATTTGCTGCAACCCTATGTTGAATATCAATATAAATTTAGTGATGTTTTAACGCTTAATACGGGTTTGCATGCGATGTATTATGGCTTGAATAAAGATTATTCTATAGAACCAAGAGCAGGTTTGAAATGGAATATCACTGCTAACCAGTCGCTGAACTTTGGTTATGGTTTGCACAGTCAGTTGAACTCTATCAGTGTTTATTTTCGTCAATCAAGAATGGCAGATGGTACATTTAAACGTTTGAACGAGGATATCGCAATGATGAATAGCCAGCATTTTGTATTGGGTTACGATATGAATCTCTCGGAATATGTTCGTATAAAGGCCGAAACTTATTATCAATATCTATATCATGCTGCTGTAAACGGAAATACAGATAATTTTTATTCATTGCTCAACCAGGGAGCAAGTTTTGGATACGAAACACCTGATACGTTGAAAGCAACAGGCAGTGGTTATAACTATGGTTTTGAGTTTACGTTGGAACATTTCCTCAACAAAGGATTTTATTATTTGCTAACAACTTCTGTATTTGAATCAAAATATAAAGGAAGTGATAATATAGAGCATAATACTGCTTTTAATGGGAATTATGTTTTGAATGCTTTGATAGGAAAAGAATTTGTACTGGGTGGAAATAATAAAGAAAAGAAAGTAAAGAATATCTTGAGTTTTGATTTGAAAACTACTTATGCAGGCGGACAACGATATACTCCAAATAATGTATTATATGATGCTGTAAATGGAAAATATTACAGAAAGTACGATGAAAGCAAGGCTTACTCTTTACAATATAAAGATTATTTTCGTACCGATTTAAAACTTACGTATCGTAGAAACGGAAGAAAAATTACGCAGGAATGGGGCATTGATATTCAAAACGTATTTAACCAACAGAATGTTTACGCTGAAAAATTTAATCAAAAAACAGGTGAAAAATCATTTACCAATCAAATTGGAATTATGATTATACCTCAATACAGAATTATTTTCTAATTTTATACAAAATTTGCATTTGCGATGCATATACACATTAGCTTTAAAATGAAAGATATGAAAGTAAAAATATGTCAGAACAAAGAAAAATTCTACGATACAATGATAGTTTTAAGTGGTATCTTTCTTTTAGGAGTTATACTACCTATCGTAGTTGGAATAATTACCAATATTTCATTTTCTCTTATTCTGGAGAATGTGTTTTTTTCAACCATAGGCACAACTACTCTGTGGCTTGGGTGTAGATATATTATTTCTAAACTTTGGGAAAAACTTCCCTTTGAAAAGCATCCTATAAAACACATTGTATTGGAAATATTTTTCATTGCATTGTATAATTTCCTGGTTGTCGGAATTCTTTTTTTGATAGGTGCCATTGTATTAACGGATGCTTCTACTGAAAAATACTTTTTCTTTGATATTTATACAAGTTGTGTAATTATATCTTTGGTAATTTCTTTTATCCACGAAGGGGTTTTCTTGTATATTATGTGGATGAGATCGGAAAAGAGATCGCAGGAACTGGAAAAAGAGAGTTTGTTGTCGCAATTTGAAACGCTTAAGAATCAGGTAAACCCTCACTTTTTATTTAATAGTTTTAATACCCTGATTACGCTTATTGAAGAAGATAAAGATGTTGCTGTAGAGTATGTTCAAAAGTTATCTGATTTTTTCCGCACCATTCTTCAATTGCGCGATAAGTCTATTATAAGCATTCAGGAAGAGCTTGAACTAATTAAAACCTATATCTTTTTACAAAAGAAACGCTATGGCGAAAATTTGATATTAAAAAACATGATTACACCCAATGCATTATCAAAAGGTATTGCTCCATTAACATTGCAAATGCTGGTTGAAAATGCCATCAAGCACAATGTAATTGCTACCGGACAACCACTTCATATTGAAATTGTACTTACCGAAAATAACTATATCATGGTAAAAAACAATCTGCAAAAAAGGATGGAAGAAGAGCCCTCAGCAGGCTTGGGTTTGCAAAATATCCGCAACAGATATAAATTTTTATCTGACAAAGAAATAGAAATAATAGAATCGTCACAATATTTCTCTGTAGCCATACCTTTGTTGGAAGATTTAGGACAGGAAAAAGACTAAAACAGAGTTTAAAGCGAGTGCAGAATTAATAAAAACATAGAAATATCAATTGTTTGTTAAGTAATTTTGCACTCTTTCTCTTAAAATTTTAGTGTCGCTATGCATCTGTATTCCTGTACAAAGTGCCGATTGCATGAGAGCTTCGTCCAGATTAAATAGTTTTTGCGAAGTTGTGTAAAAATACTTTTTCTCTTTATAATAAGCGGCAAGGTATTCTTGCTCGGTTTGTCCGGGCGTAGGAATCAAAATTGCCTTTTTGCCAAAAACAGCTAAATCCATAATAGTAGAATATCCCGAACGACAGACGACGATTGCAGATTCTTGTATTAGTTTTTGCAAAGCAATAGTTTCGAGATGTGAATATATTATTAGATTTTCTGAAATTATTCTTGTTTCCTCTTTTTCTGCAATACCTTGTACAATTACAACTTTATGATTTGTATTTTCGAGTTGTTTTATGATAATTTCTTCAAATATGCTGCGCTGAGGTTCGGGACCCGAAAGCAAAACGAGTACATCAATGTCTTTGTTTTCGGATATTGGCTGAGAATACACAAAACGAGAGAGCGGGCCAATAAAATAAGTATCAATTGGCAGTTTGTATTTGTGAGATAAATCGCCTGAAAGATTGATTTCTCCTTCAAAATCGGGTATCCAGCATTCGTTATAGTTTTTAATAAAAGCCTTGTTGCAAAGAAATAATATTTTCTCAAAGCCTTTTATTTTTATCGGGCTTTTAATTAAAATCTGATGCGTTATAAAAATACTTTTCACCTTTTTATTCCATAATCCAAACCGATTATCGGATACCACAACGTCAATTTTGTATGCATCAATAATATTACTCAATTGCTTGTGTTCATTATAAATATCTTTTACTACATTAGGGAAAAGGCTAAACATTTTCAGCAAAAAACTTCCTTTGCGCTGATAGGTAATCTTAAACCCCGTGAAAACAATACTTTGCAAATCGGGAAATTCCTTACGCAAAAATGCAAGAGGTCCGTAATCACCTGCTATTATAACATTTGCTCCGGCATCAACAAATGCTTGTATCACGGGAACGCATCGGGTAGCATGCCCCAAACCCCAATTAAGCGGACAAATCAGTACATTTTTTTTATCAAACAAAGTATTTTGTATTTTTTTGATAAAATTATAAATAAATACGGTATTTTTGAAAACTAAATCTAAGAAATTGTGCTGCGATACAGAATAGCCCTTACATTAATCCCTGGAGTGGGCGATATAATTGGAAAAAAATTAGTGTCCTACTGTGGTGGAGTGGAAGCCATTTTTAAAGAAAAAAAAGGAAATCTACTGAAAATACCTGGTGTTGGCGAAACAGTGGTAAAAGCTATTGTTAATCATGATATGTTTGATAGAGTGGATAAAGAAATGGGATTTATCGAAAAGTTCAATATCAAACCTTTATTTTATCTCGATGCGGCATATCCTACTCGTTTAAAACAATGTACCGATAATCCAATGATGTTGTATTATATCGGCAATGCTAATTTGAATACGACGAAAATTGTAAGTGTAGTCGGTACCCGAAATATTACCGAATACGGTAAAGATATATGCAGGCAATTGATAAAAGATATGGCTTCACAAGAAATACTAATTGTGAGTGGTTTGGCTTATGGTGTTGATACTTGTGCCCATAAAACTGCCAATGAAAATAATTTACCAACTGTTGCCGTATTAGCTCATGGACTGGACAGGGTCTATCCAAATTTGAATAAACCTTTGGCAGGAAAAATGATTAAAAACGGTGGTTTACTCACAGAGTTTATGAGTGAAACCAATCCCGACCGCGAAAATTTCCCAAAACGAAATCGTATTATTGCAGGAATGGCAGATGCTGTTATCGTGATAGAAGCTGCTAAAAAAGGTGGAGCCTTAATTACTGCCGACATTGCCAATTCTTACAATCGTGATGTTTTTGCAGTTCCAGGAAAACTTACAGATACGTTTTCAGAAGGCTGTAATCATTTAATCAAAACTAACAAAGCTGCCCTTATACAATCTGTTGATGATTTATTGTATATAATGAATTGGGGCGAAAATAAAATGGCGAAAAAATCAACACAACGTCAACTTTTTATCGAATTAAAAGCAGAAGAACAAATTATTTACGATTTGATGAGCCAAAAACCTTGTAGTTCTATCGACGAATTATCTGGGAAAACAAAGCTCAATGTTTCTAAAATAGCTGAAGCCTTGCTCAGCCTTGAACTCGAAGGAATTATTAAAGCCATGCCAGGTAAGGTATATAAATTGGCGTAAAAACAAAAAGGCTCAAATATCTATTCGAGCCTTTTTATGTGGTAAAATTATATTTTAATACACTTTACAATTGAGGTCCGGCAGCTACCAAACGCTTGCCTTCTTCATTATCAGTAAAACTTTCAAAATTTTTGATAAACTTTTCAGCAAGATTACGAGCCGAAGCATCCCATGCTGATGGATCGTTCCATAAATTCCTTGGATTAAGCAATTTAGCATCTACATTATTTACAGCTTTAGGAATATCAAGACCAAATATAGGTAATTTTTCATATTCGGCATTATCTAAAGAACCATCTAAAATAGCATCAATAATGGCACGGGTTGAAGGAATATCAATTCGCTTTCCAACACCGTAAGGACCACCTATCCAGCCTGTGTTTACCAAATAAGCCGTAGAGCCATGAGCTTCAATTTTGCGAATTAATTCACGTGCATAAACCGTTGGGTGCAACAATAAAAAAGCAGCACCAAAACAAGATGAGAATGTAGGCGTAGGTTCTTTAATACCTCTTTCGGTACCAGCTACCTTAGCCGTGTAACCACTCAAAAATTGATACATTGTTTGGTCCTTGCTAAGCTTCGAAACAGGAGGTAAAACACCAAAAGCATCAGCCGTAAGGAAAATAACTTTTTTTGCATGCCCGCCTTTCGAAACCGGTTTTACAATATTATTGATATGATAAATAGGATATGAAACACGTGTATTTTCGGTTTTGGAGCCATCATTAAATAAAATTTCGCTAGTCTTTTCATCATAAGCAACATTTTCTAACAAGGCATCACGTTTAATAGAATTATAAATATCAGGCTCATTTTCTTTGCTTAAGTTGATGCATTTAGCATAGCAGCCACCTTCAAAGTTAAACACGCCATTGTCATCCCATCCATGTTCATCATCACCTATCAACATTCTTTTTGGATCAGCAGATAAGGTGGTTTTTCCAGTTCCCGATAAACCGAAAAATATTGCGGTATCACCTTCTTTTCCCATATTTGCAGAACAATGCATAGATGCAATTCCTTTCAGTGGCAGAAAATAATTCATGATAGAGAAAAAGCCTTTTTTAATTTCACCACCATACCAGGTTCCACCAACTACAGCTCTACGTTCTTTAATATTAAAAACAGTATATACATCACTATGAAGATTGTGTTCTTGCCATTTTTTGTTAGTAGTTTTACACGCATTGAGCATCACAAAATCAGGTTCAAAATTCTTCAATTCCTCCTCTGTAGGACGAATAAACATATTTTTTACAAAATGAGCCATCCAAGCAACTTCTGTAACTACTCTTATTTTTAAACGAGTGTCATCATTGGTACCGGCAAAGCCATCCATAATATAAATTTTCTTGCCGTTAAGTTGGTTTACCGAATTAGAGTACAGGTCTTTCCAAACAGCTTCTGTAATTGGTTTGTTATCCGATGATTTGCGCAATGGATTTGCCCACCATACATTCCCTTTCGATTCATTTTCTTCAACTATATATTTATCTTTAGGCGAGCGACCCGTAAATATACCCGTATCGACAGTAACTGCTCCGGTATTGGTTACAAACCCGCGTTCAAAACCTTCTAATGCAGGATTGGTTTCGTGTTCATATAATTCGTTATATGAAAGATTGTAATATATCTCTTTTGCCTGATCAATACCATAGCTTTTTAATGCAGCTTTAATTTTTTCCATAATAATAATATACTAAATAGATTTTCTATTGCTAATTGATAAATTTATTTGATAAAATAAACAAACATTTCAGGTAATTTAAGTTTGCCTTTATTGTCTGTTAAACATAAAATTTTTAACAAAAATACATATTTTTTAATTGCACAATAGTCAATGTTAAATTATTTTTGAAAAAAGATTATCGATATAACTATTTGAATAATTATCTTTGTAAAATAAAAATTGGATTATGGAAAAAATAAAAATAACCCTCGAGAATTTAGACAAAGCATTCCCAGATAACTTTAGCCCCGAACAAATAGCAAAAGCCAAAACATTATTTTTAAAACGATTATCGGAGAAAGCACATCATTTTTACGGTGGTAAAATACAAACCGTTCCCAAAGCCCCTGTTCTTGGGTTTAACTGGTTTAATGTATGGTACACACCAGGTGTATCAAAAGTTTCTACTGATATTAGAGATAATAACGACACTTCTTACGATTTATCCAATCGCGGCAATTTGGTAGCCGTTGTCAGCGATTCAACAAGAGTATTGGGCGATGGCGATTGTACGCCATCTGGAGGTCTTGGTGTTATGGAAGGCAAAGCATTTTTAATGAAATATCTTGGTGGCGTTGATGGAGTAGCTTTGTGCATTGACAGCAAAGATGAAACAGGCAAAAACAATCCGGATAAAATTATTGACTTTGTAAAAATGGTGCAACATAGTTTTGGAGCCATAAACCTAGAAGATATCTCGCAACCCAATTGTTTTAAAGTATTAGATGTACTGCGTGAAGAATGTAATATTCCTGTTTGGCACGACGACGCCCAAGGTACAGCTTGTGTTACACTTGCAGGTTTGTTAAATGCATTGAAACTTACAAATAGAAAAATTGAAAACACTAAAATAGTTTTACTTGGAGCAGGTGCTTCAAACACCACAATTGCTCGTTTAATCATTGCTGATGGTGCCAATCCTGCCAATCTCATCATGTTTGATTCTAAGGGATCATTAAATATTGACAGAAAAGATATTGAAGATGACAAACGATTTTATCGCAAATGGGAATTGTGTTTGTCAACAAATCAAAAAAACATCAAGACCATAGAAGAAGCCATGAAAGGCGCCGATGTATTAATTTCTCTTTCAACACCAGGACCCGATACTGTTAAAAAAGAATGGATTAGTTTGATGGCTGAAAAATCAATCGTGTTTGCATGTGCCAATCCTGTTCCTGAAATCTATCCTTATGCCGCCAAAGAAGCCGGAGCATATATTGTAGCCACAGGAAGAGGCGATTTTCCTAACCAGGTAAACAATTCTATTGGTTTCCCTGGAATATTAAAAGGAGCGCTGATGGTTAGGGCAAAAAAAATTACTGACAATATGGCAATTGCTGCAGCTCATTCTTTAGCCGATTATGCTGAAAAACGTGGAATTGACATTGAAAACATTGTCCCAAATATGAATGAAGCAGAAGTTTTTCCACAAGAAGCTGCTGATGTTGCAATGCAAGCGATTAAAGATGGTGTAGCAAGAGTGATTATAACAAGAGAGGAAGCATTCATTAAAGCAAAGGCTGACATTGAATATTCTCGTAGTTTAGTTAAAACACTTACTGACGATGGTTTTATTAATGAGCCACCTCAAAAGATGCTTGATGAGGCATTAGAATGGGCTATTGGTCAAATATGAATTTAAAACCACATACGAAGTGGTAGAATTTATTTTTGCCATTATTTCATTATTTTTAAATGTGTAGCATACATTGCTACAAACAGAGCTGTAATCCAAAATTCCGGATTCAGAAAACTTCCACTTTTTAAGAATATCAATGGCAACATCAACATTATAATTTGAGAAATGGTATAAATATGAAAGCCATGTTTCTGCAATTTCCACATTTTTATAGCACCAAATAAAGAAAAGAAACTCAATACCAATCCTGTAACAAAAAAGAAACGTCCAGCAGATAATATCTGTAACAAAGCAGTCTTCATTTCTTTATAAGCAGCAGGAAATTCAGTAGTGGTGAACAAAACTTTCAATGAATCATAAAACAAAGCATATACCAAATTATAAAGTACTCCATAACCGCTCCATATAAATGTCAAAACACAAACAACACTAAGCATTTGCGGACGTTTTTGGGGTTGATTGAGAATAGGTTGTTGTTCTGAGTTATTTTGAAGTTCTTCCATGTTGTCCTAATTATTTTCAAGCAAAAGTACAAAAAACGGTATTTGTTTTCAGATTTTTATCCATATTTTGTGTAAGTTTGTTGAATAAAACCATATTTGAATGTATAGATACTTTTTAATTGTATTTCTTTTCTTTTTGTTTATTAATACTTTAGCACAAAATTCTCATATATATCAAGGGAAAGCTACTTATTATTCCAAAAAATTTGATGGAAGAAGAACTTATTCTGGCGAAAGGTTTAATTCAAACAAATATACAGCTGCACACCGAAACTTCCCCCTGCAATCATTAGTAAAAGTTACAAACCCACAAAATAACAAATCTGTAATCGTAAGAATAAATGATAGGTTTCGCAAAAAGAATTTTATTGATGTTTCATTAATTGCAGCCAAACAAATTGATATCATTCGGCAAGGCATTGCAAAAGTAAAAATACAACAACTCGATAGTTCATACATGCAAGAATATCTCAAACAAAGCATTGATAACAATCTTATTGAACTATTACCAGAAACTATTTCTGATACAAATAATATCGATACAACACATTACTTTTATTTAAGATTGGCAAGTTTTAAGTTAAGGGAAACAGCAGAATTATTTTTGTCTAAAAAACTACCCAAAACACACACCTACACTGCAATTATTCAAAAAACAAAACACAAAGGAAAACCTCTTTATAAAGTAATAATTGGACCTTTCGCTACAAAAAAAGAAGCAAATACTGAAAAATCAAAGCTAAAATCAAAATTTAAAGATGCAGTTATAATGTACAATAGCAGCTTGCATTAATAAAATATTAAAATAATCAGCTACTTTGTCATAAATCCAGATTTTATTTATCTTTGTGCAAATTAAATTAATAAATACTCTTAATAAATTATGATGCAAAAGAATAACGATATTCATAATTTCAAAATACTTACCATATATTCAGTTATAGCCTATTTGCTTGCATATTGGATGGTTTTTCTGTCTTACAATATTTTTACAGCTTTAATTGCAATTTTGTATGATATAAAATCTATATTATATCATACAAAACTATTATTTGTTCCAAAAAACAACTCTCCCCTTTGGACATTCAATTCAGCTTTTTTTATTTTTATTTCAGGAACTTTGTTTTTAATGCTTACAACATTTATCCTTATGAGGATTTATAAAAAACATAAATATCGTGAAGGATTAAAAAAATTGTTATTGTTTTGGATTATTATGCATAGTATTAATCGAATATTGGGTTTATTTATTATTGGAACTATTGTTGATTTAACCTACCCAAGCTTGGGATTGTGGTATTCAAATGTTATACTTAACTGGTTTTTCATAGGACATTGGATGAAAATCATTATGGCAATAGCTATATTTGCTTTACTTTTTTGGATTGGAGGAAAAACTACGCGTCCTCTATTATTATCAGCCAAATCACTTAAGTTTGTTGAGGATAGAAAAAGATTGTTCTTTGTATGGTCACAAGCTTTTAAGGTTTGGTTTTTCTCAAGTATTATCCTTTTTATCTTACACTTACCTGCATTATCTCTTGCCGAAAACTTTTTAAGTGTTTCGATGTTCTTTCTAATCATCCCTTCTTACTTTAATCACGAATCCATTGTTTTGCCACATTCTACAGATGAAAGAGAAGAGCCAGAATACAAAAAGCCATGGAAATACATTATTTGGACAATCGTTTTTATATTGATTGTCAGAATAATTTTATGGAAAGGAATCCCATTTTATTTCAACTAAACATTATAGCAATTAACTTTCTGATTCTTTCAAACAGAACAATTATCTATCCTCACTATTAAACCCATTGAGTTTAATACCATTTAAAGAATTTGACACCAGCTATAAAGAATAGTATGCCTGTAAATGAAAGAATAAGACTATGTTTAATGGTTTCGGCAAAACCAGCACCTTCAGTAAAAATGCTACGAATATCATCTGCCATAATTGTTAGTGGAAACTTCTGAATAATAGGAATACACCAATCGGGAAAGTTATGATAGCTAAAGAAAATCCCAGATAAAACCATCATTGGCATTACTACAACGTTAATAAGTGCATTACCAACTTCTGTTTTCGAAGTGTTACTCGAAATAAAAATAGCTATACCTGCAAACGCAATATTCCCAGCAATAAATAGTAGAATAAGAGCAGGAATACTGCCTTGTATATGAATTCCGAATGCAAGAAAAGCAAACAAAAAAAGCAAACAAGCTTCAATAAAGTTCATTGCAAAACGTACAGTTACTATAGAAATGAGAAAATATGATTTTTTCATAGGTGTTGAAACCATGCGGCGTAAAAACTTTTTCGACCTTCTTTCGATAATGGTATAACTAATGCCCCACATCGAAGACATCATAATACCCATCGCTATCAAACCAGGAATTAAAAAATCGATGTAACGAGTTCCCTCTAATGATAACTGTTTAATATTATCTGTATTTTCACTATTTATATTGTTTGTAGCAGAAAAAAGCTTGGAAAGTTTTATATAAGTAAGTTGTGCATCGGGATTGATAGGATCGAAAAAATAAGAAACAGCTTTATTTTTTTCTTCCATAACTACATTTAACTTTCCGCGTTTTAAAGCAATAATTGCATCTTTCCAATTTGTTTCCTCAAACAAAAACGTATTATTGCCCAATTTTTTATTTTTAATTATGATAGAATAATACGTAGTGTTTTCGTTGACGTGATAATCTTTGGTTGTGTACGTTAGTAAAAATTTATTGATTATAGAAGAAGTGTCAGTTGCAATGCTATCAGTAGTTTTAATGATTCCAACTTTTCTAATAATATCTTGTTTGTTACTAAAAGCCGCACCCAATCCAAGCGACATTAATATTGGGAAAACAATTCCCCAGAAAAGCACAGCGGGTTCACGCATTAATTCGCGAAAATGGGCATTTATGAGTTGAAAAAGCTGACGTCCTTTGAAAATATTATTCATTTAAATGCCTTCCTGTTAAAGATGTAAATAAATCATCCAATGATTTTCTTCTGCATTCTAAATTCTTCAGATGGAGGTTGTTTTTTTCGAGTATCCCTAAAAATGTTTTCATATCGTTTTCTATTTCATTAAGGTGCACAACACCTTTCTGAATTTTGTTATCCCAATATATTTCAGGTGTTTTTTCGTTTAAAGCGATAAAATCACAAGTATCCTCAAGTGTAAACTCTATGGTTTTACTGCTATTCTCATTATTGAGTAATTGTGTTACGCTACCTTCTTTTAAAATATTGCCTTTATCCATGATTATTACATAATCACAAAGCTGCTCTGCTTCCTCCATATAGTGTGTAGTTAGCAAAAGCGATGTTTTGGAATTCTTTTTCAATTCAAGCAATATTTGCCATATTTCTCTTCGTGCATTAGGATCAAGTCCTGTAGTAGGCTCGTCGAGCAACAATATTTTAGGATGATTTAGAAGTGCAATACCCAATGCCAATCTTTGACGTTGCCCTCCAGAAAGGTTTATTACATAAGATTTCTTTTTTTCATCCAACCTAACTAGCTGAATAACTTCCGATACTCTATCTTTTTTTTCACCATAAAAACTTGCAAATAAACGTAAGGTTTCCTCTACTGTCAATTTATCTACAAAATATGTTTCCTGAAGTGAAAGGCCAATGATGTGGTGCAATTCATCTTCGTTTCCTTTCCATTGTTTTCCTGCAATCAGTATTTCTCCTTTATCGGGTTTTTGAATCCCCTCAATCATTTCCATCAGAGTTGTTTTTCCAGCTCCATTAGGTCCTAATAGTGCAACAAACTGTCCTTCGGCAATAGTAAGACTGATGCCTTTTACAGCATGTACAGATTTAAAAGATTTGTAAACCTCACGGGTTTCTATAATCATTATGTTTTTTTTTTGCAAAAATAAATTGATTTAATCAAACACAACAGCTTTTTTATCGAAAAGTTTATTCTGGTAAAATAGAGAGATTATTGTTCAAAACATAGGATTTCCAATGTAAAAAACACATTTTAAGCCTTTCCACTCCATTCCTGATAAAATTCTTCAAGGAAATTTTCCATTATTATATGTCGGTTTTTAGCCATATTTTTTGCAGTCGTAGTATTCATTAACTCTTTTAAAAGAAGTAATTTTTCATAAAAATGATTCAACGTAGGGCTTTGGCTATTTTTATATTTTTCAAATGATTGATGTATTTCAGGCTTAATATCAGGATTATAGATTTCTCTACCTTTGCTACCACCATAAGCGAAGGTTCTGGCAATTCCAATGGCACCAATTGCATCCAAACGATCAGCATCCTGAACAACCATTCCTTCTGTTGTTTTCATTTTGGTATCAACGCCAGCACCTTTGAAAGAAACATCTTTTATAATTTGGCAAACATGAGTAATTACAGCGTTATCAACCGATAATTTTTCGAGCCACAGTTTTGCCATCTGCGGACCAATTTCATCATTACCATCGTAAAATTTCCAATCGGCAATATCATGGAGTAAAGCAGCAAGCTCAATCACAAACATATCTGCATTTTCCTGTTTGCCAATATGAATAGCGTTTTTCCATACACGATAAACATGCCACCAATCGTGACCAGAACCCTCGCCTAAAAGTTTGGTCTTGATATACTCCGCAGTTTGATTTACAATTTTTATTTTGTTCATTTTATCAATAATACGTTTAATATATTTTGAATATTTTCAGTATTAAAAAAAGAATACTGATATCTGTTTAAAGCGTAAAATTAATATTTTAATTGAATTATTCTTTAGGCTTTTTGACAAAGAAGTTCAAAATATAATTAGTAAAAAGCTTTAATATTCATTTAACTTAGAGAAACCTTTTTCACATTCAAAAAATATTTATCCCTATCATTCAAATTACCATTTTTTCTAAAAATTTCTTTGTTAGATGGTTTTTTTTTATTAATTTTGCACCTTCAATTTGAAGATTGACCTATTGTGTAATGGTAGCACAACAGTTTTTGGTACTGTCTGTCTAGGTTCGAATCCTGGTAGGTCAACAAATAACATTCAAAAGGCTTGTAAATCTATAGATTTACAAGCCTTTTTCTTTAATGTCTTTTTATAATAGATTAAACTATCACATTTTCTTTTTCATTTTCTAAGTCTTTTGAACTCTTAAAAAATCTTTTTTGAAAAACAAATAACATCACTACGCCCACAGAGATGGAAGAATCTGCTATATTAAAAACCGGACGAAAAAAGATAAATTCATCACCTCCCCAAAAAGGAAACCATGATGGATAGTGACCTTGGAGTATTGGAAAATAGAACATATCCACCACTTTACCATGCAGAAAAGTTCCATAACCACCATCGGCAGGGAATAATTGAGCTACATTATAATAACTTTCATTAAAAATTAATCCATAAAAAGCACTATCGATGATATTTCCGATAGCACCAGCAAATATCAATGACATGCAAACAATGTAAAGTTTATCAGTGTTTTCTTTGATTAATTTAAGTAAATACCACCCAATACCAGCTACTGCAAAAATTCTGAAAAGGCTTAAGATTAATTTCCCATAACCACCGCCAAATTTCATCCCGAAAGCCATACCTTCATTTTCAGTAAAATGAATGATAAACCAATTACTACCAAATACATGAATCTCATCTCCAAGTTGCATCGTAGTTTTTATCCATATTTTTATAGCTTGATCTATTAAAAGAACAAGAACAATGATAAGGATTGACTTTTTTAACATCTACTGCGGTTTTATTTTTTTGAATTTTGCGAAAGCTTGGCATCAATGCTTAGCGTTGCGTGAGGTACAATTCTTAATCTTTCTTTTGAAATCAGTTTGCCTGTTTCTCTGCAAATTCCATACGTTTTATTTTCAATTCTGATCAATGCATTTTCTAATGATTGAATAAATTTATCCTGGCGAGCTGCCAATTTAGAGTTTTCTTCTTTAGACATTACCTGATAACCTTCTTCTAATACTTTGAAAGTAGGAGAAGTATCCATAATATCATTTCCTCCGGTGGTAGTAAAGGCTTCGGTAAGAATTTCTAAATCTTGACGTGCTTTTTCAAGTTTTTTCAAAATAATTTCTTTGAATTCTTGCAATTCTTCATCAGAGTATCTTGTCTTTACAGATTCCTGTTCATTTTCTTTATTTATCATAACTCTTTGTTTTTAAATCATATTTTACAAATACCAATGAAAATTTTTATTTCATCTGATAATTCTACTTCAACTTTATTCTCATTGCTAATTGCCTCAACTAACTTTATTGATTCAGATAAAGTTTCCGAACAAATATACGAATAATTATTGGTCAAAGGTAAACTAATTGTATCGTTTTTTTCAATTTCTACAAAAATTTTATCAGTAACTTCAAAATTAAGCTCTTTACGAAGATTTTGAATGCGGTTTACCAATTCTCTGGCAATTCCTTCTTCAATTAACTGTTCTGTTAAAGTTATATCTAAAGCTACAGTTAAAACACCCATGTTTGCAACTACCCAACCCGGAATATCTTCGGTAATAATTTCAACATCAGATAATAATAAATCAACCGTTTCACCTTCTACATTAAATTGATATAAGCCTTCGATTTCCATTTTTGTAATATCTTCCTGCTTGAAACTTTCAACTAAAGCAGCAATTTGTTTCATCAATTTACCATATTTTGGCCCTAAAGTTTTAAAATTAGGTTTGATTTTTTTTACTAAAATACCTGCTGTTTCTGATAAATATTCAATTTCTTTGATATTTACTTCCGAAAGTATTAAATTTTCAATCGCCTGAATTTGTTTTTTGAACTTATCACTGCTTACTGGAAGCATAATTTTATTCAATGGTTGGCGTACACGAAGATTGGTCTTTTTTCTCAACGACAACACCATTGAAGTAATTTGCTGAGCCAATTGCATTCTCTCTTCTAAGTCTTTATCAATAAAAACTTCGTTGGCAACTGGAAAATCAGTTAAATGAATTGATTCAGCTTTTATTTTTCCTGTTATCGAATTCAAATCAGTAAACAACCTATCCATAAAAAAAGGTGCAATAGGGGCAGATAATTGAGCAACCGTATTTAAACATTGATACAATGTTTGATAAGCTGATATTTTGTCGGAAGTATAATCACCTTTCCAAAAACGGCGACGGCATAAACGAACATACCAATTACTGAGGTATTCATCAACAAAATTTTGTATAAATCTTCCTGCTTTTGTTGGTTCATAGTCAGCATAACTTTCATCTACGTTTTTAATCAGCGTATTTAGTTCAGATAATATCCACCGATCAATTTCTGGACGTTCGTTGATTGAAATTTCGGCTTCTTTATAAGTAAATCCATCGATATTGGCATACAATGCAAAGAAACTGTAGGTATTATATAAAGTACCAAAGAATTTACGTTGAACTTCTCCTATTCCTTCCAAATCGAATTTTAAATTATCCCAAGGTTGTGCATTGGTAATCATATACCAACGAGTAGCATCTGGACCATATTTTTCGATAGTTTCAAATGGGTCAACGCCATTTCCCAGACGTTTAGACATTTTATTACCGTTTTTATCCAATACCAAACCATTTGACACAACTGTTTTATATGCTACCGAATCGAATAACATCACAGCAATAGCATGTAGTGTAAAGAACCAACCACGTGTTTGGTCAACACCTTCTGCTATAAAATCAGCAGGGAAATTAGGCACCTTTTCTCCTTTAATATTTTTAGGATAATTCTGCTGTGCATAAGGCATTGCACCGGAATCGAACCAAACATCAATTAAATCAGATTCGCGTTGCATTTTTTCGCCTTTGCTTGATACCAAAAATATATTATCAACAAACGGACGGTGCAAATCGAAACTATTGTAGTCCATAGAAGCATAAGGATTAGTTTTCATAAATCCTGCTACAATAGATTTCTCGATTTCCTGATTTAGTTCTTCGATAGAACCAATACATATTTCTTCGCTGCGATCTTCGGTAACCCAAATTGGCAGCGGTGTACCCCAATAGCGTGAACGGGAAAGATTCCAATCCACTAAGTTTTCCAACCAATTTCCAAATCTTCCGGTTCCGGTGGCTTCTGGTTTCCAATTGATCGTTTTATTGAGTTCTATCATTCTTTCTTTTACCGCAGTAGTTTTAATAAACCATGAATCCAACGGATAATAAAGTATAGGTTTATCGGTTCTCCAGCAATGAGGATATGAATGTTCGTATTTTTCGGTTTTGAAAGCTTTGTTTTCTTTTTTAAGCTTAACTATAATTTCTACATCAACACTTTCGTCGGTTTTGGGATCGAAATCAGTTTTGTATTCCGATTTTACAAATTTTCCGGCAAACTCTCCCATTTCTGCAATAAACTTTCCTTGTTTATCAACCATAGTTAATGAACCAATACCATTTTGTTTGGCAACTCGAAAGTCGTCAGCACCAAAACTGGGGGCAATATGTACAATTCCTGTACCATCTTCAGTAGTAACAAAATCGCCAATGACTACTCGGAAAGCATCTCCATCTTCGGGTTGTGCATAAGGCATTAATTGTTCGTAGTTAATGCCATTCAGTTGACTTCCTTTGAATTCTGCAACTATTTCAAATGGTATATTCTTATCACCCTGACTGTATGCATCCATTGGTATTTCAGCATTTTTTTCAGGGAAATATTTATTTACTAAATCTTTTCCCAGAATAACCGTTATCGGCAAACCTGTATAAGGATTAAATGTTCTTATTTTTACATAAGTAATGTTCTTTCCAACCGCTAAGGCTGTATTAGAAGGTAAAGTCCATGGAGTAGTTGTCCATGCTAAAAAGGATAATTCGCCTAGATTATTGTCGAACAAAAAGGAAGATTTTTGGTTGTTTACAATCTTAAATTGAGCAACTACCGTATTGTCTTTTACATTTTTGTAGCAACCCGGTTGGTTCAATTCATGCGTACTTAAACCAGTACCGGCAGCAGGTGAGTAAGGTTGTATAGAATAGCCTTTATACAACAGGCCTTTTTCATACAATTTGCGCAGTAAATACCAGCAGGACTCAATATATTTATTGTCGAAAGTAATATAAGGGTCATCTAAATCTACCCAATAGCCGATTTTACGGGTTAAATCGTCCCACAAATCTTTGTATTTCATTACTTCGATACGACATTGTTTATTATATTCCTCTACCGATATGGTTTTGCCAATATCTTCTTTGGTTATACCCAAGGTTTTTTCCACAGCTAATTCAATAGGTAAACCATGAGTATCCCAACCTGCTTTGCGTTTTACATAAAAGCCTTTTAAGGTTTTGTAACGACAAAAAATATCTTTTATAGCACGTGCCATAACGTGGTGTATGCCAGGTAACCCATTGGCACTTGGTGGACCTTCGTAGAAAACAAAAACGCTATCGTTGCGACGGTTATCAAGGCTTTTTTCAAATATATGTTGATCTTCCCAATTCGTTAGTACGTCTTTGCCTATTTGGGAAAGGTTTAAGTGTTTGTATTCGTTGTATTTCATAAATAAAATGCTCATTCTATTAAAAGCCTGCAAAAGTAAAAAAATTCTCTGAATTATCTATTTATTAAATGAGTAGATTTTATTTTAGTACCCAAATAATGCGTTTACTAAATTCAAAAGTTTAATAGTTATTAGTTTAAAATAGATAACTTTGCAAACTTATGAATTTTAAAGAACTCAAACTTAATGCTCTTTTGCTGGAGGGAATATCCTACTTAGGATTTGAAACAGCTACTCCTGTTCAGGAAAAAGTAATCCCGATTATTCTCGAAAACAGAGATTTAATTGCTTGTGCCCAAACAGGTACTGGCAAAACAGGGGCTTTTGTTTTACCCATCCTCAATAAGTTAATCGGAAAAGAAGACAATACAATAGATACCTTGATTATTGTTCCTACAAGAGAACTGGCCATTCAGATAGATCAACAGATACAAGGCTTGTCCTATTTTGTTTCGGCTGGCTCAATTGCTGTTTATGGCGGAGGTGATGGTAAAGACTGGGAAGCTCAAAAAGAAGCCTTGAAAAACGGAACGGATATTATTGTCGCAACTCCCGGCAAATTATTATCTCATATTAAAATGGGATATGTAAATTTTGATAGTCTTAAACATCTGGTATTGGATGAAGCCGACAGGATGTTGGATATGGGATTTATTGATGATATTCAAGCCATCATTTCCTATCTGCCAAAGAAACGACAAACCTTACTTTTTAGTGCTACTATGCAGAATAATATTCGGCAATTGGCACATAAAACTTTAAACAATCCGGTTGAAATATCATTATCCATCTCAAAACCTGCCGAAGGTGTCGATCAAAAAGCATATCTTGTATATGAAGAACAGAAGGTTAAATTAATAAAGCTTCTTCTGCAGGAACGCATTCATTACGATAGCATTCTTATTTTTACTTCTGCAAAAGCCAAGGTTAACGAAATTGTAAGGGCTCTTAACAAAAATGGCTTTGCTTCTCATGGAATTTCTTCCAATCTGGATCAGGATCAAAGAGAAAAAGTATTAAGTGCATTCCGATCAAAACAAATTCGTATCTTGGTAGCTACTGATGTTATGAGCAGGGGTATAGATGTAAAAGAAATTAACATGGTCGTTAATTTTGATGTTCCTCATGATGCTGATGACTATGTGCATCGTGTAGGAAGAACTGCCAGGGTAAACGCAAAAGGAGAAGCCATTACTCTGGTTGTTCAAAAAGAAATATACAAACTGAATAAGATTGAAAAGTTAATAGAATCTGTTATTCCAAAACTTGAACCCAACGGAGATATTGGTCCATTGCCAAAATGGGAAGAAAGTGTTGCCAAACCTCCCGGCAAAAGGAAATATTTCGGTAAAAAAAGAGATTTCAAAAAAACAAACTGATAAAAGATGGATAAAGCAAATAAACCTACGCTCTATTCATTTATTTGAATAATTGGTTTAAGTTTCTCAGATTATATTATTTTTGCTGACTAAAATTAAGCGCAACGTTGCGAAGATTCATTTATAAAATAATTTGATTATAAAAATGTTTCATAGCTCCATCAAAACAAACTGAAAACGTGAAATATTTAATTTGTGGTTTAGGAAATATAGGAGATGAATACAGCAATACCCGTCATAACATTGGATTTTGGGTGTTGGATGCATTGGCAAAAGAATTGGATGCTAAGTTTGAAATAGGTCGTCATGCCTATCGTGCCGAAGCAAAATTCAAAGGAAGAACACTTATCTTATTGAAACCTACTACTTATATGAATTTGAGTGGTAAGGCAATTAAATATTGGCTCGATAAAGAAAACATTCTTAAAGAAAATCTATTGGTTGTTGTTGATGATTTGGCATTGGAACCGGGTATCTTGCGCATGAAAAAATCGGGCAGTGATGGCGGACATAATGGGTTGATACATATTACCGAAACCTTACTTACAAAAGATTTTACCCGTTTGCGTTTCGGAATAGGCAATGACTTTGCCAAAGGTTATCAAGTGGACTATGTGTTAGGCAAATGGACAAGAAAAGAAGAAGACATCATCCTTCCTAAAATTGACATGGCAGTGGAAGTTGTAAAAAGCTTTACCACCATCGGTGTGGAACGAACCATGAATTTTTATAACAATAAATAAGAATACATTTACTCCTTTTATATTTTCAAAGCAAGATAAAATACTGTCAATTTGGCAAAACAAATTTATATTTTGGCAGGTTTCAACTGTCAAAATGTCCTTATACGGGCTTGTTTTTATTAAATTTTCTTAAAATACTTCTCTCAATGGTGTTGTGGTATAATCTTTGATTTTTGCTCATCACCATAACAAAAGGAGGATTAAAAATGAATTTAACAAACAAATTTAAAACTTTTATAATTGGAAATAAGAAAGGCTTAAGTTTTCCATTTTTTTTAATGATTTCTTTTATTCTATACAGTTTTGTTGTAATAAAAGGCAATAATCATAGCAACAGCGTTTTTTCGCCCGATAAAAAGGATAGTATTTCGGCTCATCAGCCCAAAGTAGATATAAAAGTAAATAAAAAGTACGACGAGCAAGGAAACCTGATACAATACGATTCTTCCTACAGCATAATTTATTCTTCGCCTAATACAGATGTTCAGTTTTTTAATTTTGATAACGACAGTCTTTTTAAAAGTTTTAAAAACAAGTTTGGAGAAAACGATTTCTTTAACGATGACTTTTTTAACAACTTCTCACAGTTCGGATTCAATCAGGATTTTTTTCAAATGAATCCAATCATTGACTTAAAACAAATGCAAGAAGAAATGATGAGGAAAATGAAACAATTTCAACAACAGGATAGCAATTTCGTTCAACCTCAACATAACATACAATCGCAGCCAAATATTTCAACACCCAATATGATTACGTTGTAAATATTTCACCCCACCAAACCTCCCCGAAGGGGAGGCTTTCGCCTGAGTGTAAGTTTGTATCATTTGTTTCATTATTTAAAGAAACTAAAAAGTCAAATATGTTATTCCCTTTATTCCTTGTTGCCTAAGTCCTCTCCTTTGGAGAGGATTTAGGTGAGGTTTTATTCTTTCGCTACTTTTCGTATTGCTTTTCTGCCATCATCTAATTTCATTTCTACAAAATAAATACCTGCTTCGTAGGGGCTCATGTCTATGGTAGTGGTATAGTTTTGGTATGGGTGGCTGTAGAGCAATTTGCCGGTGATGCTGTAAATACTGAGCTGCATACTGCTTTGGTATGGGTTTTCTATGGTTAAGGTATGGCTTACCGGATTGGGATAAGCGGCAAGGTATTTCAGTTCTTGCTCCGTAATGCCTACACCTGTTATTTGTATCGTTGAATCTTTGGGTCCGCAATAATTATACGAACGCAAACTAACACTGTAATTGCCTCCTACGCTATAGGTATGGCTGACATTGGTATTTTGTGCAAGGTATTTTGTTTTGCTTCCATCGCCCCAATACCAATACAAACTATCCGTTACACCCGTAGCTGTACCTTTTACAATAAGCACATTGTTATTAAGGCTTACAAATTGCGGAAAAGTTTGTGCTACTGAGCAGCCACAATTATTAGAATAAGCTATCTTAGCTATAAAGAAATCGGAGCTACCACCATGAGATTGTATGCTACTACCAAAACTATTGAAAATGCTATCGGTAACTTTACCTCCTGCATATATATTACCTTTGTTATCTACCGTAAGAGATTCTATTCTTGAATCATCTCCCGTTACTTTGGTAGCTACGCCCCATTCAAATTGAGTAAGATTGGTATCAATGGCTACAACAAATGGATATGCTTTACTATACTCGCCTCCATAAGGTTTTATAGTGTCTGTTTGATTATGATTTAACCAGACCATACCTAAAGCTAAGTTGCCTAAATATACTTTATCTTTTACAGTAATTATAGATTCTCTAGAGTATCTATTAAGATATAAATAATTTAAATTTATGAAATTCCCATTAGTTTTATCAAAACACACCACAAAAGGTATTTCATTAGTAGGAAAACTCAAATAAGGATTGTTGACAATTATCCCATAAACATTAATATTATTATAAGTATAACCAGTTAAATAAACTTTATTATTCTTGATAATAGGCTTGCTTCGTAGTTTTTTATCAGAATGTGCTAGCGCATTACCACCTAATTCTTTATACCATTGTAAAGTACCGGAAGATGAATATTTTATTAATAACGAATTGAAAATTCCATCGGGGAAATTTATAGCTGTTGCAATATTATTTCCTATAAAAACGGTATCACCAACTTGGGCATTTAGGTAATAATTATTCATTTCATCAACATTCATATACAACACATCTGATGGAAAATTATCTGTTGCATTAAACTCTAATTTTGTAACATTCATTGTATTTCCATTGGTTTTGTCCACTTTAATTACATAATAGCCTTTATGCGGTATTGTGTAATTACCCCACATGCCGGGAGTAGTAAATTTTATTAAAACACATTGGTTCCCCTGATTATCAGCTTCCATTTGTAATACCCAGTTACCTGGCGATGCTGTTGGAGGATCCAGAAAACTTAACCAGGTGGTTTTGCCATTGCTATCTAATTTAGCCACAAATGTACCTCTATTCATATATGGATTGGCTAAAACGGTAGTATCTCCATAATGTCCATCGGTATAACTACTTATTGCAACAAATCCTGAAACAAAAACATTACCATCCTGATCAACTGTTAACCCACCTGTATAATCCATAGACGTAGATCCATAATACCTTATCCATCGCAGGCTACCATCGCAGCGATAGCTGAATACGGCAAAATCGTCGTAGCCCCAGCCTGCTGTAATTATCGAAGTATCTATTTGTATACTGGAATTAAAAATGCTGCTCATACCATAAACATTTCCACGGGCATCGGTACCTAACCATTTACAACTTTCCATTGTTGTACTTGACCAACCGTCGCTTTGACTACCACCCCCTTTTACCCATTGAAATTTTGGTGTTTGAGCTGAGAGAAAGGTGGAGGTAAAAAGTAAAAGTGCTATTAAAATTTGTTTTGTTTTCATGGGTTGGTTATTAAGTTATTGGTTATTGGTTAATGGTTAATGGTTAATGGTTAATGGTTAATGGTTTATTGTTCATCATTTATTATCATTTTATGTGCTGATTTATTTAATTAACTTTTTCCTTGATGAAAAAGTTACAAAAAATCAAGACTACAAATAATTTACTTCAAAACTACGCCTTTAAAAACTCCAGCGCAATACTATAAATTGCGAAACAAATGTTGTGCTTCTATTTTTCTTTTTCTCTTCGCAATTTTGTATTGCTTACACTTGCCACCGCTGATTTTAAACGCTTGTTTTATAGCGTAAATTATTTGAGGTCAGTCAGTGCTTCGTAGTAACGTTGTTCTTATTGTTTTATATCATTTATTTCTAATTGCTACTTGCTTGTTAAGTAGGTTTCCTATTAACCAATTAACCATTAACCAATACCTATTTTCTATTAACCAATAACTAATTACTATTCTTTCGCTACTTTTCGTACTGCTTTTCTGCCATCTTCTAATTTCATTTCTACAAAATAAATACCTGCTTCGTAGGGACTCATGTCTATGGTAGTAGTATAGCTCTGGTATTGGTGACTATAGAGCAATTTACCGGTGATGCTGTAAATACTGAGTTGCATACTGCTTTGGTATGGGTTTTCTATGGTTAAGGTATGGTTTACCGGATTGGGATAAGCAGCAAGGTATTTCAGTTCTTGCTCTGTAATGCCTACACCTGTTATTTGTATGGTTGAATCTTTGGTGCCGCAATAATTATACGAACGCAAACTTACACTGTAATTGCCTCCTACGCTATAGGTATGGCTGACATTGGTATTTTGTGCAAGGTATTTTGTTTTGCTTCCATCGCCCCAATACCAGTACAAACTATCTGTTACACCCGTAGCTGTGCCTTTTACAATAAGTGCATTGTTATTAAGGCTTACAAATTGCGGAAAAGTTTGTGCTACTGAACAGCCACAATTATTAGAATAAGCAATCTTAGCTATAAAGAAATCGGAGTTGCCACCATGAGATTGTATGCTGCTGCCAAAACTATTGAAAATGCTATCGGAAAACTTGCCACCTGCATATATATTTCCTGTATTATCTACTGTAAGAGATTCTATTCTTGTAACATTTCCCGTTACTTTGGTGGCTACACCCCATTCAAATTGAGTAAGATTGGTATCAATGGCTATAATAAATGGGTATGATTCGCTATACTCTCCTCCATAAGGTTTTAAAGTATCTGTAGCATTAAGCAATATTTTACCATGAGATATATTTGACAGATATATTTTATCTGAAATAGTAGATACGAATTTAAAATCACAATAATCGGTATTGAATAAATGTTTTAAAGAAATAAAGTTCCCATTATTTTTATTAAAACATGCATTAAAAGGGATATCTCCTTTAAAGAGAGTTAAATATGGATTATTTATGGTGTCACCAAAAATAGTAAGATTATTATTAGTATAACCGTTGATATATACCTTATTGTTTACAATCAATGGTTTTCCCAAGAGTATTTTCCTTGCAGCGTTCGCAAATATACCTCCAAGCTCTTTATACCATATAAAATTACCTGTGGATGAGTATTTTGCTAATACCGAATTTGCCCTAGGACTACCACCGGAATAACCAGCTGTTGCAATATTATTACCTAAAAAAATAGTATCATTTACCTGTGTATTCAAATAATAATTATTCATTTCATCTACATTAAAATTTACACTAAATAAATCATCCGAAGAATTAAACTCTAACTTTATAACATCCATTGTATTTCCATTGTTTTTATCCACTTTAATTACATAATAGCCTTTTTGCGGTATTGGGTAATTACCCCACATACCGGGAGTAGTAAATTTTATTAAAACACATTGGTTTCCCTGATTATCAGCTTCCATTTGTAATACCCAATTTCCAGGCGATGCTGTTGGAGGGTCCAGAAAACTTAACCAGATGGTTTTGCCATTGCTATCTAATTTAGCCACAAATGTACCTCTATTCATATATGGATTGGCTAAAACGGTAGTATCTCCGAAATGTCCATCGGTATAACTGCTTATTGCAACAAATCCTGAAACAAAAACATTACCATCCTGATCAACAGTTAAACCTCCTGTATAATCCATAGACGTAGATCCATAATACCTTACCCATCGCAGGCTGCCATCGCAACGGTAGCTGAATACGGCAAAATCGTCGTATCCCCATCCTGCTGCAATTATCGAAGTATCTATTTGTATATTAAAATCAAAAATGCTGCTCATACCATAAACATTACCACGGGCATCGGTTCCCAACCATTTACAGCTTTCCATTGCCGGATTGCCAGTATTCCATCCTGTACCCTGGCTTCCACCACCTATTACCCATTGGAATTTGGGCGTTTGGGCGTAGAGTAATGTGGAGGTAAATAGTAAAAGTGTAATTAAAATTTGTTTTGTTTTCATTTTTTTGTTATTATGTTAATGGTTATTAGTTATTGGTTATTGGAATGTTAGACAATATTTTTTCTCATAAAGTTGTATATTTCCCCGCCTCTTTCCTGAAGGAAAGAGGACGTGGAAAATATACAGATTTTTAATGATGAATAATAATACGTTTGATAAGTAAATGTTGATTGTTTTCGCGTATTTCAACAAAATAAATACCTTGTGCGTATTTGCTTACATTTAAGTTGTATAATCCTGCAGCATTGCTGAGTTTGATTTCGGTTACCGGACGGCCAATGGCATCATATACTTGAATACTTCTGCTGATGGCTGTATTGTCGTTGGTAAAACGATAAGCGATGTTGATCTCGGTATTGGCAGGATTGGGTAGTATGCTTAGTTCAGAAACAGACTCTGTTTCAGTATTAGCAGGTGAAGACTGTTCTAAGAGTGATTTTTCACCACCACTACACCTCGGAAGTACCGCATCAATATAACCAACACAATGCTCCCAATAGTTGCAAAGAACTTCAATTTTTATTTTAACAGGCATGTTGTACAAAGCAGGATCAATGGGAAGTGTAGCCATAATGGAACTATTACCCTGTGTAATATAAGCAGGAGATTGCGAAGTAAAAGAGGCAACAGCTTGCATGGTTGCTGGATCTAATATATAGAGGTTATAAGAAGCATTATCGCAACCCAGTGTATTATTGGTAATTCCAAATTTTACTTTAAAATTATTACCATCACAGGATGTTAATACATTCCACATTTCAATATTACAACATTCTTCTTTCATTTCTACACTCATTTTTCCACTTTCCTGTGGACAAAAACCATTGTCTAAAAACCAGGTATAATCACCGGAACCGGATCCTATAGGCGGAAGACTTAATATTAATGGATCGCATTCTACATTGAAGCCATCACCATAATAAGTACCATTATTGGGTACTACATTACCGCTTCCGCCAATAAACCAAGCCCAATTGTAAAAATTAATATGCGAAGGACCATCTACCCTTTTAGGCAGTTCGCCCGGGCAATAAGAATAGCAGCCCGTGGGGAAACGCCAGAAATAAGTACTGGGTGCCATCGGAACTTCTATATCTCCTTTACTTTGGCAACCATATCGATCGGTAAGCCATACACAATAGGCACCTCCGTGATTAACATCTGTGGTAGAACCTGTTATACCATTGCTCCAGTTAAAAAAAGCAGGTGAAACATCTGATGATGCTTGCAGTTGATACGCATTGCAATCAATAGGGCTTGCACTTAGTGTTGGGGGCGGAGGTAAATCGTACACGATTATTGTGTATGGAGCAGAATTTGACGAACAGCCATTGGCATCGGTAACATTCAGCGTAAAATCATATACACCCGCCATTAAGCCCTGTACATTGATATCCTTGGTGTAAATATGCCCTATGGGCGTTGGATACCAATCATACGTTGCATTGCTAACTCCGGAAATAGCATTTAATTTTACCCCTTCGTTTATACAAACATCTTCTTTGCCCACTATAATAGCAGTAGGTGGATTTTTAAAACTTATTTTGGCAGGCGTTGGATTTACATTGATATAGCAACCACGTGCATCTGTTACTTTTACCCAATAGGTTCCGGAAGTAGCAACGTTATTCAAAAGGATATCAGCAATAGTAGCTGCTGTTTGTTGGGCTCCTATCGGATTTAACTCACTATACCACTGATACGAATAAGAAGGTGAACCACCGGTAATAAGTGGTTTGAATGGCAACATAACACCACCCGGACAAATACTTTGTAAAGTGTTTGTATATTGATTATCGTTACCAGGATACTGAAATGTTATACCTCTTAATATAAAAATGTCTTTAGATGTAGTATTAACACAACCATATTTATCGGTAACCGTAAGGTTAACCGAATAATTCTGATTTACAGTAACGTTATCATATACCCTAATGCCATCCTGCTTATATAAAGAACTATTATCCCCAAAAGCCCAGACGTGTTTTACTAAATCCGTCATTATTGAGCTGGTATTGATAAAGTCAACTTTGTTACCCGAACAACTTGAATAACTACCAATAGCAGATTGCGGGTCGCTGGAAATAACAGTAAAATCGGCTTGAGGTAACGAAGGCACTACTATGGTTTGTTCCAATTCGCAGCTATGAATATCAGTATTATGTGTCGTTGTTACTATTAACTTTACAGTATGAGATCCGGCAGTTAAAATAGCAGTATTATTTACTGTTATATCCTGGGTGTTGCCCACTAAATTGCCATCAATATACCATTGCCATGTATTCCAGCTTTCGTCGTAATATTTAGCCGTATGATCTTTTAGGGTCAATTCATAACCATTTCCGCTTCCATTACAAACCAAGTGCATGGTAAAATCAGCTACCAAAGGAATATATAAATATATATCTGAATATATGTGGCATTCTACAGTAGGGTTTCCCAAGGTTTTATACATAATTGTTTCCGACACCCGATACAAACCCGGCTTATTAAAGTGGTAAACAGGAGAAGAATTCTGAGTTGAGGTGCCTGTTTTCCCTGTATATCCGGACTCAGTAGGTTCGCTCCACTGAAAACCCAATATATTAGAGGGTGATCCTTCTATCACAACAGAAGTGCAATGAGCCTCTTTGCATAGTATTGGGTTATCCTGCGTAAAAACTGGCAAACCCCATGGTGGTATAGGATCACAAACACTGCCACCACCAGGAGAACATGATAAAACAAATGTATTCGAAAGAGCAGAACAATTATTAGAACCTGTAACCATAAGTTGATAATTCCCCGGTGGATTTGAATTTGTAAGTGTAGTTGTACTTGAAGTTTGATTTAACATATCTACGCCATTGTATTGCCATTGATATGCAGGGGGAGGATTGCCCGAAGCAGAAGATGTAAGAAGTAAGCTGTATGAAGCATTACAATTTACTCCCAGTAAAGATGAAGTTGATATATTAACCTCTGGCAATGGTTTTACTACCACTGATTCAGTTACAGTTTTGTTTGAACCGCAACCAGCATTTGAAATAGTTAAGCTAACAGGATAAGTACTGTTAGAATTTGAGAAGTTAGAATAAGAGTGTGTTGAAAGCGGTGGTGCGGCATTGCCTGTTGAACCATCTCCAAAATCCCAATGATAAATAGCACCAGGTCCAGGAGTACCCGGTACATTGCTCGTTAATGTAAACGTTGGATTGCTACCAGAACATACCGGATTGGGGGAAGCCGTTAAAGTGTAAACAGGTGTACCCTGTATCTGTATCATTTGCGAAATTAGTTTTGGAACACCACACTTAACCACATTGCAACTTACAGTAACATTGGTTGTACCTATATGGTTCCATAAAATGGTACAGGCATCGGTACCTTGTCCTGAATTTATGCTGCCCGCATTTGCAGGCGAAATTTTCCATTCATACGTTTCGGGAATAACATTAGTGGTAACGCTAAAATCATTGCTTCCATCTTCGCATATTTGTACAGTTGATGGTGGCACAATTATAGATCCTGTAACAATTATTAAATTAACATTAATGCTAGCCCCCAAAGAAGTACAGCCTGACATATTATTCCAACTACGAGTAGCAGCAAGACTACCATTGCCTGTCCATATTACTGTAACAGTGTTTCCAGTTGCAGTGGTATTGCCTATACTTCCTATATACCCTCCTGTGACTGTCCAATTTACTATAGTGCCTGCTAATAAATCGGCAGTATAGGTGTAAGGATAAGCTTTGCAAACAGAGGTTTCGCCAGTGATAGAATTAGGTTTAGGGGGAACATCTTTAACCAAAATTTCAATAGGGTTCGGATTGCACATACCTGAAACGTATTCGGGTTTTATAATATAAGTACCTGGAACACTAAATACCGTAAATGGGAAATTGATGCTTGCCGAACCTGCTGTGCCATTTTGAGCATAAACTGGCAACCCCCCAGGTCTTATTATAGTCCATGAAATTAAATCTGGTGAGTTAGGGGGAATACTTGTAGATAAAACCAATGGTAGGTGTGCATTCAATATACAAATTTCGGTGGGAGGATTTACAATAGTGGGTTGCTCTAAAATATTCAAACCAATAGAAGCTTCTCCCTGGCATTCAACAACAGTATTAATATAAGTACACTTCAGTGTAATTAAAGCAGGATTGCTTCCTGTTAATATTTCTACTTCATTACTATTTTTGTTATAAGAAACAAAAGTAGTTGAATTGCTATTATTAATAAATTCCCATTTAAAATTAGTAGCAGGCCATGCTGGCAATTTGTAGCGATAAAAACTATTTGCACAAACATTTGTGGGTCCGTTAATGCTTCCTTGAGTTTGTATAACAGGGATTTTTATGGTTGTAGGATTTGGACATTGAGGATTGCATGCTAAACCTAACAATGATACATAGCCAAAACCATCGGCGCCTATATTATCCCATTTTACAGTAACAGAGGAACTGTGTGCAGGAGGTTGCAGGGTTCCTCCAGCAATGGTCCATATATATTCACATACGGCATCGGTATGATAAATGGCAGTATTATTTTCGCATTCTACCGAAGTACAATAAATTTTGGGGCTTTCCTGTTCTAATACACAAATTTCTTTTTTAAAACCAGATATGCATCCACATTTGTTGGTTACTCTTAAAATAGCTGTATATTCGCCAGGTGTGGTATAAGTATGAGAAGGGTTTTGTGCAGCAGATGTAGGCGAGCCATCGCCAAAATCCCATTCCCAAAATAATATGGGCGAATCGAAACTTGCTGTGGATATATCCTGAAAATTTACGGTATGGTTCAGGCAAATTTCATAACAAGCTCCAATTGGGAAAACAGCAAGATTATCATATTTATATCTAGCTTCCGGCGATTTAATAATTTTGACACATATACTTTTTGTTGCAGGACATATACCAATTCCATAAGTAGTAACCGAAATATTCGCAACGCCTTGTCCCTGTGCACCCCATAAAACAGTAACATTTGGACAGGGGTTTAAAAGAGAACCAGTTATAGTAGTTTGTCCATTTGAAAATGTTCCTCCGGTAATGTTCCAAACATGATAATAAAATTCATTGATTCCATTATTCCAATAATTATTATTGCCGTTGTTTGCATAATAAGTAACAACAGAGTTTTCACAAACGTTTACACAACCTTGTGCATCATCCACAATTACTACTTCATTTCCATCTTTAAATTCACCATCTTGGCATCCAACCCTGTTATCGGTTGTAATATAAGGTATGGGGGTTGCAAAAACAATAGTGAGGTATGTAGCGACAACCGTGGAAGTCCCTCCGATTTTTACGCTAATTTGGTAACTTCCATTAGTACTATTCAAATCTTGGGCATCTAACCATTGTATCATTACTTCGTTATTTAGCAAAGGTGTTATGGTATTTGTGGTATTTGGTATTAATATCCCTCCACCTCCTGGCACAAATTCATCAATAGACCATTCATAAGTAGTATTAGGTGTTGTACCTGTTAAATAATAAATAGCTGATTCACCACGGCACATTACAATAGATGGTCCGTTAATAGTTACAGCATAGTTTTTCAAAGGGGTTATTCCCAACAATATTAAAAATAAAACTAATAACCGCCATTGTACGGTTAAATTTAAAAAAACAATGTTTTTTTTCATTTTCTTCAAAATTAAAAATTAATATGACAAATAATAATGATTCTTATTTTATCTTTCCTATAATGTTAGGAAAGAATAAAAAGCATTAGTTGTACCCTAAAAGATTGCCATGCAAATAGCATAACTATTATGTTATTGTATGGTTAATCAGCCCTGTTCAGGTGTTCCGCCTGCTTTTTCTCTATTATAATTTTGTAATTTTGCAGTTCCTCTTTTTAATTGCTTTGTAATAAAGTTCAGCTTGGTGGCAGATTTTAGGACGGGTGTTAAGAAGAGGATTTTTTATTTCCTCTTTATTAAAAAAGCTTGCAAAGCTTTTTGATAACCCTTTTATTACATTGCTTTTTAATTGTTAAGTATTAATTGTCAATTATTAAGTCTTAGATTTTAAGTGTTTGTTTATAGCTGTTGTTTAATTAATAGTATCATTCCATTATCTAATTTGGAAAATGAAACGCCAAAGATAAAATATGTAATAAACGTATGCAAGGAAAATGACATTTAAGTGACATTTAAATGACATCGTTGGATTTTGCTCTTGCAACAGCTTGAATTTCAGCACTGCCAAAAAGCATCACAAAAATCACACTTTGATTTTTATTTTTAGTAGTTTGGCATGATATTTGCCAAGCCTGCCCACTCATTTTAGTAAATGTTTCATATTTAAAACTATGTACTGCTTCGCAGGTCTTCTCGGGAGCTTCCTTTAAAAGACGTTATGCTTCTCAGTGATTCTTGGAAGATTCCTTTAAAAGGTGCGATGCTTCGCAGGTCTTCTCGGAAGCTTCCTTTATAGGGTGTGATGCTTCGCAGTGTCTCTCGTAAGCTTCCTTTAAAGGATGTGATACTTCGCAGTGTCTCTCGGAAACTTCCTTTAAAAGGTGCGCAGCTTCACAGTATCTCAAGGGAGTTTCCTTTAAAGGGTGTGATGCTTCACAGTGTTTGTCGGAAGCTTCCGACAAAAGGTGTAATACTTCGCAGCATTTTGTTTACTGATAATTAGATATATGTATTCTTGAGCAGTGTCATCAATATGCTTATATCAGCCTTTGCTAAAATCAATATATTTTATAACTATTTTGATAAATACAATAATATTTGCAACACAGATTTCGTTATTGTACCATTATAAAATTATTTTATTCACATTTTTAAAATTATAAAATTATGCAAACAACCTGGCAATTCGCAAGCAACACATTTCTGCTGTTGGCAGAACGTAGCTTAAAAAGATTTTACAAATTTACGTTTAACTTTATGGAGGCATTACATGCCGAAATTTCTGATCCTAAAATAGGAGAAATCTACCATTCTATTGAGCCATCCTTCTTGGTGTTTAAAACGGCTTATGCCGACAACAAATCCCGTACCGGTATCCGCAAAGGCAACACCAATCAGCAAAATGCTTTGTTTGATATTTTAAAACAACAGAAGATGCCCGATTGGTATCGAAAAATTGTAGTAGTGTATCCACCCAAAACACCTGATTTCATCAAAATATTTCCGCAAGGCTTAACTCCTTTCGACAAAGCACCTCTCGAAGAAAGATTGATATATCTGAATAATATTATTGTAATATTATCCCATTATCAGGTATTTGATCAAACAGTTCAGGAAATGAAAGAACTCAGAAATGAAATTGAACAGGCACGAAATACCCAGCAACAATCGGGTACAGGAGTTAAAGTTGCCTCCGACGATTTAAAGGAAAAAGCCGAAACAATGGCAAAAGAAATGTATGGTGCTTTGGGAATGTTGATGTTTCAGTTTCGCAACAATCCAGAAAACATCCTTAAATTTTTCAACTTATCGCTTTTGCGTAGTCATCAGAAAGCCAATGATGATTCAGCAAACGCTTATGAAGTTCTAATTCCTGCCGCTGCCATTAAAGACGCAGGATTCAGCTTTGCACTTACAGAGAAACTACTGTTCTACAACAGTGGCGAAACAGTATTAAGATGTTGGTTTGCCGAATTGCCCACTTTGCCCAAATCAGCTAATTATTTCGACATAGAAGCCGATGCCGAAATGGAAGTTCTCATCAGTCAGTATGCCAAGCAAACCGACCGTTTTTTGATGATACAAAACCTGAGCACCACCGAAACCGGTTCAATGGAAATAGAAAGCATTTAGTGCTGTTGTGGGAACGATAAATGAAGAGGCTATCCTTTCGGAATAGCCTCTTTTTTTATTAGGTGTTTGATTGGATTTAATTCTTAATTCAATGTATTTTCTTTATATCACAAGAGAAAAATATTTCGGAATACCTCAACCCTTAAGCTTTTTACATTGTTTCCGATAAAAACAGATTGTTTTTTCGAAAAAGAATCATAACAAAAGAATTTTTAATATGTTTGTAAGCTAATTAAACATTGCTGCTATACGATAACAGCACATATACTTAAAAATGATAATACCACTCACAATAATCGGAACATTGGGCATTGCGGCATTTGCCTTTATGCAACAAGCCAGCTTTGGGAAAAAACCGCAGGGTGCACGCCTGGAAAGCATCAAGAAATCGCCTCACTACAAAAAAGGCGCATTCAGAAATCTGAGCTATACACCCGTTATGGCTGAAGATACAAACTTTTTTAAAGTATTGCTGCGTTTTTTTATTGATAAAGGAAAACGTGTGAAACCCAGCGATAGCATCCCCACAGTAAAAACAGATTTACTCAATTTAAATCGCAATCAAGATGTATTGGTGTGGTTCGGGCACTCGTCTTACTTTATCCAGATAGATGGAAAACGGATATTGGTAGATCCTGTTATGAGTGGACATGCTTCGCCTTTCAGGTTTTCGGTAAAAGCATTCAAAGGAAGCGATGCTTATACTCCCGACAACATTCCCGAAATAGATTATCTTTTTATTACACACGACCATTGGGATCATTTGGATTATAAAACCATGCTGCAACTAAAGCCGAAAATAAAAAAAGTAATATGCGCACTGGGTGTTGGCGAACATTTAGAATATTGGGGGTTCAGCAAAGATATTATCATAGAAAAAGATTGGCACGAAAAGATTTTATTAGATAGCGGTTTTGTTGCACATACAGTTCCTACGAGGCACTTTTCGGGAAGAGGACTTACGAGAAATAAAAGCCTTTGGACGGCATTTGTACTACAAACCCCCACTATGCAACTTTTTATCGGCGGCGATGGCGGTTACGATTCCCATTTTGCTGAAACGGCAGCAAAATTCGGAGCCTTCGATTTGGTAATATTAGAAAACGGACAAAGCAATAAAAGCTGGAAATACATTCATACTTCGCCCGAAGAGGTTTTGCAGGCTGCCAAAGATTTACAGGCAAAACGGATGTTGCCTGTTCATTCTTCAAAATTTGCATTGGCATTGCACGATTGGGATCAGCCTTTGCAAAGGATGGCAGAACTCAGCAAAGACGAAAACCTAATTTTGCTTACGCCTATGATAGGCGAAATCGTAAATTTGAAAGATATGCAACAGCATTTTTCGCATTGGTGGAAAAACATCAATTAAGAAAAATGCAGTGAAATCAATATAAGTATTGCATAAATACGTTTTAGTTTTAACTAAAGCAAAAAAAAATAAAGTAATTTCATCACTTATTCGTTTACATATAATATATGGACGAATTAATTGCATTACCGATGGCGCAGCGACAACGAAGTATTCAAAATGCTGTACAGAATTACGGAAAGCGTTTGTTCAGTTTTATACGCAGCCGCGTTAAAAACGACGAAGACGCCGAAGATATTCTACAGGATGTATGGTACAAACTAAGCTCCATCATTGATACCGAACCTATCGAACAACTAAGTTCATGGCTGTATCGCGTAAGCAGAAACCGAATAATGGATAAAAAGCGAAAACAAACACCACAATCGTTGGAAGACCTTGCTTATGAAGACGAAGAAGGAGAATTGATATTTCCCGAAGCCTTGCTTACTGATAGCATGAATCCCGAATCGGAACTTGAACGAAAACATTTCAGAGAGTTGTTTTATAAAGCGCTGAGCGAATTACCCGATAAACAACGAGACGTGTTTGTGTGGAACGAACTGGAAGATTTAACACTACAGCAAATAGCTGACAAAACCGGTGAAAGCATTAAAACAATCATATCGAGGAAGCATTACGCAGTAGTTTACCTGCGCGAACAACTTCAAAATATATACAATAATTATTAACAATTAAAATTTTTAGAAATTATGATGTGTTGTGGAAAAGAAAGAGGAAAGAATTTTTGGATTAAACGGATTATCTTTATCCCTTTAGCTATTGCAGCAGGAATATTTGTTTTCGGAGGTGCAGTAATGCTGCTGTGGAACGGCATACTTCCGGCAGTATTGGGTGTAAAAACTATTACATTCTGTCAGGCATTAGGAATATTGGTTTTGTCTAAAATTTTATTCGGTGGATTTAAAGGTGGATGTCATCACAAATTCCATAAGCATGCCCACGAATGGCATGGAAAATGGAGACACCTAAGCCCCGAAGAAAAAGAAAAGATGAAAGCAGAATGGAAAGATAGATACGAATCTCCATGCGAATAAGACTAATTGGAGTGCTTATATTATAGCCAGCCGCATAAAAACAGTCGTGCAATGCAATTTATTCAAATGTATGGCTGTTTTTAATGTTTTTTATCTGTAAAAATAAAAAATGCTGATTAAAACCGAGTAAGTATATTATTACGATTCTCTTTCCATCAATTGCTGAGCAAAATCTAATATATTTTCTTTAAATACATCGTCGAGCGTAATTTTACTAAGACATTCTATTGCCATATCATAATAATATTGCATTTCGTTTATGGTCAATGTTTCGATATTTAGCTTATTGTAGATTGATTTAACACCTGCAATCTTTTTTCCGCTCTCGTTTTCAGATAAATCAAAGTAATGTTTCAAATTATCCGTCTCCTCCCCTTTTGCCAATTCAAACGCTTTCAGATACAAATATGTTTTTTTGTTGGTAACAATATCACCACCTGTAATCTTTCCAAATTTTTCAACATCTGAATATACATCCAGTAAATCATCTTTTAATTGAAAAGCAAGTCCGATATTTACGCCAAAATCATAAATAAAATCAGCATTTTCTTTACTGGCACCACCAATAATAGCTCCCACTTTAAGACTTCCACCCAATAATACAGCAGTTTTTAAACGAATCATTTCCATATAATCGTCAATGCTAATATTATCTTCTGTTTCATAATTTAAATCAAATTGTTGCCCTTCGCAAACTTCAATAGCCGTTCTGTTCAAAACGTGTAAAATGTCGGGGATAAACTTAACTTCAGTTTTCAAAATATATTCATAAGCCAATGCAAACATCGTATCACCTGATAAAATAGCAATATTGGTATTCCACTTTTTATATACCGTTTCTTTTCCACGTCTGATAGGAGCTTTATCCATAATATCATCGTGCAATAAAGTAAAATTATGAAAAATTTCCATCCCAATTGCGGGATAGATAGCATTTTCGATATTTCCACCAAACATTTCACAACCCAACAATGTTAGCAACGGACGAATTCTCTTCCCCCCTTGCGAAAGCGAATAACTTATTGGTTCATAGAGCAAAGGTGGATTTCCTTCAAATTTTTGTTCTGCTAATTTTTGACTAATTATATCCTGTAATTCTTGAATAGTATGCATTGTAAGTTTTTTTTAACCAAGTTCATAAATTACCTAAAACATCCTTTAATTTACGAACTTTATACTTTAAATGAACTTATTTGATAAGTTGTAGTAAATAATCGCCATAACCACTTTTAAGCAAAGGTTTAGCAACTTCAATCAACTGCATTTTGTCGATAAATCCTTGACGATAAGCAATTTCTTCGATACATCCGATTTTTAAACCTTGACGTTGCTCAATAACCTCAACAAATTGCGATGCTTGTAACAATGAGTTGAAAGTACCGGTATCTAACCAGGCAGTACCTCTACTTAATATACCCACTTTCAGCAAACCTTGTTCAAGGTAATATTTATTAACATCTGTAATTTCATATTCACCTCTTTTACTAGGTTGAATATTTTTTGCAACCTCTATTACCGAATTATCATAAAAATATAAACCAGGAACAGCGTAATTTGATTTTGGTTCTAATGGTTTTTCTTCGATTGAAATGGCTTTAAAATCTTTATCAAATTCTACAACGCCATAATGCTGTGGGTTCGATACATGATAAGCAAAAACCATACCTCCAACAGGGTCATTATTTTCTTGTATCAGTTTTTGCAAACCACTACCATAAAATATGTTATCACCCAAAATTAAAGCAACTTTATCTTTACCTACAAATTCTTCGCCCAACACAAAAGCTTGTGCCAAACCATTTGGAACTTCTTGAACTTTATAACTGAATTTACATCCAATTTGATGTCCATCTCCTAATAATTTTTCAAAATTAGGCAAATCAGATGGTGTTGAGATAATTAAGATTTCTCTAATTCCCGCCATCATTAATACTGACAACGGATAATAAATCATAGGTTTATCGTAAATAGGCATTAACTGCTTGCTAACCGCAATGGTTAGTGGATGTAAACGTGTTCCCGATCCACCTGCTAATATAATTCCTTTCATGTTTTTCTTTTTTTAAAGTTTTAGCCAAAAATAGAATTTATTTTAATAGAAATTGCAAAATATGGAAAAATAAAAAAGATTTATTAAAAAAAGATTTAAAGTAAAATTTTTTGTAGGTTTGTAAGTTGAATACCAAAAAAAATTGGAGGATAAATTATGACAAAAAAAATTGTTTATGCATTAATAATAATGCTAAGTTTTACTGCTTGTGTTTCAAAGAAAAAGTTTGTTAAATCAGAAAACGATCGTCAGGCTTGTATGGAAAGAGAACTCAATCTTAACGCACAAAACATAGGTTTAAACAAACAAATTGAGTTTCAGAAAAAACAACTTCGTTTACTTGCCGATGATACTACTGGTTTATCAGCAAAAATAAGAGAATATGAAATCAAAATGCTTGAATACAACCAAATGATTTCATCCAATCTTTCCGAAAAAGAAAAATTAAATCTCATATTGAAGAAAAAAAATGATGATTTAAAAGAAAGGGAGAAGAAAATCAATGAATTAGATTCTGTTTCCAAAAGACTAAATTCATTGCTTACCGATGTGATGGGGAAAATTAATGGTGCATTGGTAAATTTCAAAAAAGATGAATTAACAGTAGAAATGAAAGATGGAAAAGTTTACATTTCGATGGCGGATAAGCTACTATTTCCCTCTGGTAGTTCAGCTTTAGACGAAAGAGGAAAAACTGCATTGGGTATGCTTGCCAGTGTTATCAAGGAACAACCAAATTTAGACATCCTTATTATTGGACACACAGATAGCATTCCTATCAAAACCAATTGTTTTAAAGATAATTGGGATTTAAGTGTTTCCAGGGCAAACAATGTTGTAAGAATATTGACAGAAACCTATAAAATCAGTCCAATTCAAATTATGGCAGCCGGTAAAAGCGAATATTCTCCAGTTGCTACCAACGAAACAAAAGAAGGGCGAGCACTTAATCGTCGTATAGAGATAGTAATCTTACCAAGATTAGACGAATTGTATAATTTGATTCAAAAGAAATAAGAAATTTTATTTGCAAATCTGTTTATTACAAACATTTATTATTTAGAATACATATAAATTTCCTGATTGTCAAGACTTTTTGTAAAAACAAATGTTACTATTCAAAATAATTAAAAACTTATAAATAATGAAAATAAAATTAGTTCTAATTTCATTTGTATTATTAATTGCTGCAATAAGTATAAGCAGCTGTAAACATGATTCAATACCGCCTATTATTGATGAAAGTACAATTCCTTCGGGCATTTGCTTTCAGGATGAAATTCTACCCATGGTTCAATCAAACTGTGCTAAAAGTGGCTGCCATACAGCAGGAGATGAAGATCCGGATTTAAGTAATTATAGTAGCATTGTGAAATTGGTTAAAACAGGAGATCCTCTAAATAGCCGATTATATAAATATGCTATTGGCAGCGAAATGCCACCAGCCCCCAACACACCTTTAAATTTACAACAAGTTACCTTACTTTATGGATGGATAAAACAAGGAGCACTTAACAACACATGTGGATGTGATACCAACATTTATACTTTTAGTGGTGCTGTAAAACCTATCATTCAATCTTATTGTATTGGTTGTCACAATACTGGCAGTCCAAATAATGAACTTGTTACCTACCAGAATATTAAAGATAAAGCAGATAAAATACTTAAAAACATTACTGGTGCCGGAGATATGATGCCACCTGCTCCTGCAGCACCTCTATCTGGTTGTAAAATAACACAAATCAGTAAATGGATAAATGCTGGAAAACTTAATAATTAATAAATATGAAGAAACTTTTAAACTTATCTATAATCGCTTTGGTTTCTACTTTCTTATTGAACAGCTGCTATGATGACAAAGAAGAAACATTATATCGATTTTCACAAACCAATAACTGCGATACAACAAATGTAACATACAGTCTAACTGTTGCTCCGATAATACAATCCAATTGCGCGGGCTGTCATAACGGTGCTTCGGCAAGTGGAAACCTTAGTCTTCAGAATTTTGCAGAAATTACGACTGCTATAAATTCGAGAGGATTGTATGAAAGGATTTCAAATGCTGCGAATCCAATGCCTCCTAGTGGCTTAATGGATGCCTGTAAAATAAAACAAATTAAAAAATGGATAGATTTAGGTTCTCCAAATAATTAAAATTATGAAAAATGAATAAATGGATAAAAATCATACTAATCCTGGCTATAGTTGGGATTGTCGCTGCAATACTGGTTTTTAAATTTTATATAAACAAACCTCATAAAGATATAGAAAACGCTAAAGCTGAGTATTCTTTAAAGGCTGATGAATTATATATTGAATATAAAAATAACAAATCGGCGGATTCACTTTATACCGACAAAGTTATTGAGATTACAGGCAATCTTACAAAAATTGAATCTCCATCGGACTCTCTAGTCGTTGCAGTCTTTACCCAAAAGAATGATACTTTAGAAACTAATGATCTTTTTGCAGAATTAGAAGCTGAAGGAGGTATCAGATGTACAATGTTATTCAAATACAATGAAGAAACAAAGAAAATAATTCCATCCACCGAAATAAAAATCAAAGGACTTTGTAATGGAATGAAAGGTTCTGATATAATTATAGAAAAATGCTCAATAGTTAAATAATCTAATAATTAATAAAAATGAAAATGAAAAATCTAATAAAAATTACAGCCATATTATTTATGATATCAGGTAGTGTTTTTGGTCAAATTTATAAAACCAAAAACGGCAAAATCTCATTTTTTTCAGACGGACAGTCAGAGAAAATAGAGGCAATTAACAATCAGGCAAGTGCAGCCTTAGATGCTACAAAAGGCGATTTGGTTTTTAAAGTTCTGATGAAATCATTTGAATTTGAAAAAGCTCTTATGCAAGAACATTTTAATGAAAATTATGTAGAATCTGCTAAATTTCCTGATGCAACTTTTAAAGGTAAAGTAATAAATATCAGCGAAATAAATTTCGCTAAAAATGGCAAATACAAAGCTTTTGTTGAGGGAGATATGAAAATTCATGGTGTAACTAAAAAAGTTAAACAAAATGGATCTATTGAAGTAAAAGATGGCAAAATTATAATCATTGCAAAGTTTCCAATCATCTTAAAAGACTATAATATAAAAATTCCAAAAGCAGTGATAAATAATATAGCAGAAAACGTTGATATTACTGTTAATACAACTTTAGAGAAATAATTTGCTTTTTAATTTTTAACTAAAATTCTGATTATGCAAAAAATTACAGTTTCAATTATATTATTTGTTTGTTTGTTTACCCAAAATGTTAAATCACAAGATTTAATGGATATGTTGGGTGATGAAAAGCCTGCAAAAGATTATATTACTGCTACATTTAAAACTACCCATCTTATTCTAGGTCAATCTATTGAAAATGTTGCAAAAGGAAATTTAAACTTTATTATTTCCCATCATTTTGGACGAATTAATGAAGGTTCTTACAACTTCTGGGGCTTAGATCAGTCAACCATCAGATTAGGTGTTGAATACGGAATTACTGATAAACTTGAAATTGGTCTGGGCAGAAGTTCTTTCCAAAAAACCTTTGACGGCTATGTTAAATATAAAATTTTCAGACAAGATAATTTAAAAATGCCTGTATCCGTTTCGTATTTTGGAAGCATGGCAATAAATACCTTAAAATGGGATGACCCAACAAGAGAAAATTACTTTTCTTCGAGATTATCGTTTGTTAATCAAATACTTATAGCCAGAAAATTTAATAATGCATTATCATTACAATTAACACCAAGTTTTGTACATAAAAATCTGGTTAAAAGGAATATAGATCAAAATAATATTTTTGCCATTGGTGCTGGTGGAAGATATAAGTTAACTCAAAGATTATCTGTTAATGCCGAATATTATTATTTATTACCAGGTCAAACTGCCGACGATTTCGATAATTCATTATCATTAGGATTTGATATAGAAACAGGCGGACATGTATTTCAACTTTTCTTCACCAATTCACAACCTTTGTTTGAAAGAGGATTTATAACTGAAACACAAGGCAAATGGAATAAAGGCGATGTTTTCTTTGGTTTTAACATCATCAGAACATTTACTATTGTTAAACCCAAAGAATTTCGAAAAAGTTAAACTAAACAATTTATTATGAATAAAGCCTTGTAACTAATTAGTTGCAAGGCTTTTTGTTTATGGTCTCTTTTTGAAAAAAATTATTTTTCTTCTTTTTTCTCAATTTTTGCCCAAGAATCTTTTAAGGAAACCGTACGGTTAAAGACCATTTTCCCTTTTTCAGAATCTTTATCCACACAAAAATAGCCTAAGCGCTCAAACTGATAATTGCTCAAAACAGCTGCATTTTTTAAATACGGTTCTGCTTTACAATTATTTATAACTTTTAAAGAATCGGGATTCAGATTGTCTTTATAACTGCCACCTTCTGGATATTCTTCTGGATTGTGTGCATTAAATAATCTTTCAAATAAACGAACTTCTACATCCACTGCATGTTGTGCCGAAACCCAATGTATAGTTCCTTTTACTTTTCTGCCATCAGGCGAATTTCCTCCACGTGAAGCGGGATCATAAGTACAATGAACTTCTGTAATTTCGCCATTTTCATCCTTCACAAAACTCTCACATTTAACGAAATATGCATATCGTAATCGCACTTCATTTCCAGGAGATAAACGGAAATATTTTTTAGATGGTTCTTCCATAAAATCATCACGTTCAATATAAATTACCTTTGAAAACGGAACTTTACGGCTACCTGCTGATTCATCTTCTGGATTATTGATGGCATCCAATTCTTCAGGAGTATCTGGATAATTGTCAATCACAACTTTCAATGGATTTAAAACAGCCATTACACGCATGGCTCTTTTATTCAGATCCTCACGAATACAATGCTCTAAAAGAGCTACATCTATCACATTGTCCCGTTTAGCAACACCAATAATTTCAGCAAAATTTCTTAATGATTCAGGTGTATAACCTCTGCGGCGAATTCCGCAAATGGTTGGCATACGGGGATCATCCCAGCCACTGACATATTTTTCGCTTACTAGTTCAAGCAATTTACGTTTGCTCATTAACGTATAACTGATATTAAGACGTGCAAATTCAATTTGCTGAGGAGCATGAATTTCTAAAGTTTTAATAAACCACTCATACAAAGGACGATGAACTTCAAATTCTAAAGTACAAACGGAGTGAGTAATCCCTTCAATAGAATCGCTTTGTCCGTGAGCATAATCATACATCGGATAAATACACCATTTGTTGCCAGTACGGTGATGCTCAGTATGCAAAATACGGTATAATATCGGATCACGCATGTGCATATTCGGAGAAGCCATATCTACCTTAGCACGCAACACTCTGCTGCCATCAGGAAACTCACCATTCCTCATTCTTGTGAACAAGTCAAGACTCTCTTCAATGTTGCGGTTGCGATAAGGACTTTCAGTGCCTGGTTTGGTAGGAGTACCACGGTAAGCACTCATTTCTTCCTGTGTAAGATCGCATACATAAGCTTTCCCAATTTTTATCAGCTTAACTGCCCATTCATAAAGTTGTTCAAAATAATCGGATGCGTAATATTCTCCAGCCCAATCAAATCCAAGCCATTTTACATCTTCGCGGATAGAATCAACATATTCTACATCCTCTTTGGTTGGATTGGTATCATCAAAACGCAAATTGCATTTGCCATTATATTCATTTGCCAAACCAAAATTCAGACAGATAGATTTTGCATGTCCAATATGCAGATATCCATTGGGTTCTGGTGGAAAACGGGTATGTACACGACTTTCATTTTTACCATTTTTAATATCTTGCTCAACGATTTCTTCTATAAAATTAAGCGTTGGCTTTATATTGATATTGTTCGAATTTTCTTCCATTTAATTTAAATTTGAAGCACAAAGTTAAAGTTTTATTACTAATTCTAAATATTTTTTTCAGTATATCCTCAAAATTCAGAAAAAATATGTAGGTTTGAAGTCTATTAAAAATATTATTAAAAAACTGAATATCAAACATTATGTCTTTAATAAAACTGGAAGGAATGGAATTTTTTGCTTATCATGGTTGCTTTAAAGAAGAGCAGATTATAGGCACAAAATTCAGAGTAGATTTAACTATAGAAACAAATGTGGATGAAGCTGCCAACAATGATGATATACACTTAACAATCAACTATTTAAATGTTTACCAAATGGTAAAAAAGCAAATGGAAGTTAAATCGAAATTACTAGAAAATGTTGGAAAACGCATACTAGATGAGCTTTACAATCAATTTACCGGAGTTATTAAGGCAGAAGTTAAGGTTTCCAAATTAAATCCTCCTCTGGGTGGAAAATTAGATTGTGTAAGCCTGACATTAAGCAGATGATATTTCTCAAACCAACTATTTACTGAAAACTTATTAAGTAATAATTCTTTTTCCCTTTCTGAACAATCAGATATTTCTGATTTAAAAGCAAATCAGCGGTAATCATAGTTGCCTCGCTTACTTTTTCTTTATTTACCGATACCCCATTGTCTTTTAGCATTCTACGGGCTTCTCCTTTAGATGGGAAAATGCCTGTTTTTTCACTTACAAAATCTACAATATTAATTCCGTTTTCAATATCATTTTTGGAAACTTCACATTGCGGTACACCTTCAAATGCAGATAGTAATGTGTCTTCTGACATCCGCTTTAAAGTATCTGTTGTACCTTTTCCAAACAAAATTTCTGAGGCTTCAATAGCTGCATTATAATCTTCTTCAGAATGCACACGGATAGTAAGATCTTTTGCCAGAGCTTTCTGTAAAATTCTTAAATGAGGAGCTTCATTATGTTGTATTTCAAGTGCTTCTATTTCCTCTTTACTAAACATAGAGAAAATACGGATATATTTGGATGAATCTGCATCAGAACAATTTAACCAGAACTGGTAGAATTTATAGGGTGATGTTTTTTCAGGATCAAGCCAGATATTTCCGGTTTCGGTTTTGCCAAATTTACCACCATCGGCTTTAGTAATCAAAGGACAAGTTAATGCGAAAGCCTCTCCCCCATTCTTACGGCGAATCAGTTCTGTTCCTGTGGTAATATTTCCCCATTGATCAGAACCTCCCATTTGCAATTTACAATTTTTATGCTCGTTCAACCACAAAAAATCATAACCCTGAACCAATTGATACGTAAATTCAGTAAATGAAAGTCCGGTTTCCAAACGTTTTTTAACCGAATCTTTTGCCATCATATAATTAACTGTCAAATGTTTGCCAACAACTCGCAAAAAGTCAAGAAAAGAAAATTCTTTCATCCAATCGTAGTTATTTACAATTTCGGCATTGTTAGGTTTTGAGTTGTCAAAATCCAAAAATTTAAGCAACTGTTTTTTTATACACTCCTGATTATGACGTAAAATATTTTCATCTAATAAATTACGCTCCTCAGATTTACCTGAAGGATCACCTATCATTCCAGTAGCACCACCCACCAAAGCAAGTGGCTTATGTCCGGCTTTTTGAAAGTGTTTGAGCATCATGATTGAAACCAGATGTCCAATATGTAAAGAATCTGCCGTTGGATCTATCCCAACATATGCAGTTGTCATTTCTTTTGTTAGTTGTTCTTCAGTACCTGGCATCATATCGTGTATCATGCCTCTCCATTTGAGTTCTTCTATAAAATTCATTTCAGCATTTTTTTGCAAAGATAAAGAAATTCAGTAAATAGTGAATATATCTACATTTTTATGCGATTTGTTTTACAAGTCTTTTAAGTAATTTTATTGTAGAAAATGGAATTTTCTACTTTTATGTTTTTGATTGCAAACAAATGATTATTTTTGTAAAAAAATAGATAATTATGTTAGATTTTACGAATCATATCACCATTGACGAGGTCGTTGTAGCAAATGAGGTAAAAAAAATTCTAGAAAAAGGTTTAGGAAAATTTACAGAAAAAAAAGCGCTAAGCATTTTATTGAATTGTATTGATTTAACAACCTTAGAAGGTGCTGATACCAAAGAAAAAGTAAATGCTTTGTGCGAAAAGGGTTTAGGTTACAACCAAAAAGGCAAAAATATTCCTAATGTGGCTGCAATATGTATTTATCCTCCTTTTGCCAAACAAGTTTTGGATAAATTAAAAGGAAGTGGCATCAAAACTGCTTGTGTTGCTGGTGCTTTTCCTGCAGGGCAATCTCCACTTTTTGTTAAACTGATTGAAGTAAAATATGCAGTAGATGAAGGTGCTGAGGAGATTGATATGGTTATTTCACGTGGAACATTTTTGGAAGGAAATTATCAGACAATTTTTGATGAAATTTCTTCAATTAAACAGTTTTGCGGAAGTGCTCATCTAAAGGTAATTTTGGAAACTGGAGAACTACAAACATTAACAAATGTTCGTATTGCCAGCGATATTTCTATTGCTGCTGGTGCCGATTTTATAAAAACTTCTACCGGAAAAATTAATCCAGTAGCTACCGAAGAGGCTTTTTATGTGATGCTGCAGTCCATTAAATCTCATTACGAAAAAACCGGAAAAATGATAGGCATAAAACCTGCTGGTGGAATCTCTGAACCTCGTCAGGCATTGAATTATTTTATGTTGGTAAATGAAGTTTTAGGAGAAAAATGGCTAAATAATAAATATTTCAGGATGGGAGCCAGCCGTTTGGCTGATAAAATTCTAGAGAAGATTATATAAGAAAGAAATAGAACTTATCAAAGTCCAAAGAATATAGTTTTCCTGAATGGAAGAAAGAAAGCATTCAGTAAAATTGTTTTTCAAAAATGTATTAGCTTAATAAAAAGACATTTAAAACTATTAAAAGATAAATGTTGTCTTTAGATTTATACCTTCAAACTTCCGTTTTCTGTCTTTTTAAGTTTTTTTAATTTAAATCATTAGAGAATAATATGTAAATTTGCAGGTTTATATAGAACTATGTTACTAGTTTAATAGAATAAAATTTATGAGAATTTTACAAGAAAAATTAGCAAAGTACGATTTACCTCAGCAAATACAAAGACTGGGTGTATATCCATATTTTAGAAAAATAGAATCGGATCAAGATACTGAAGTTGTTATCAATGGCAAAAAAGTATTGATGTTTGGATCAAACAGTTATCTAGGTTTAACCAATCATCCTAAAATAAAGGAAGCATCCATAGAAGCCATCAGGAAATATGGGTCAGGTTGTGCTGGTTCCCGTTTTTTGAACGGAACTCTTGATATCCATATAGAATTGGAAGAAAAATTAGCTAAATATGTAGGCAAAGAAGAGGCTTTGGTTTATTCTACAGGTTTTCAGGTTAATATCGGTGTTATTTCTGCTGTTACTGGACGTGATGATTATATTATTCTTGATGAATTAGACCATGCTTCTATTATCGAAGGTAGAAGATTATCGTTTTCAAATGCACTGAAATATAGACATAACGACATGGCTTCGCTTGAAAAAGCATTAAAATCATGCAAACCCGATAAAATTAAATTAATTGTAGTTGATGGAATATTCAGCATGGAAGGTGATATCGTTGATTTACCTGGTATAGTTAACCTTGCAGATAAATACGGAGCATCTATTTACTTAGATGAAGCACATTCATTAGGTGTTATTGGGGATAATGGAGCTGGTTCCGCTTCACACTTCGGTTTAACCGATCAAGTAGACTTAATTATGGGAACTTTCAGTAAATCATTGGCTTCTATCGGTGGATTTATTGCTTCTGATAAAGATACCATTAATTTCTTGAAACATAACTCACGATCTTATATTTTTAGTGCAAGTATTACCCCTGCAGCAACTGCAAGTGTTTTAGCTGCTTTGGAAATTATAATAAGCGAACCCGAACGTATTGAAAAATTATGGGCAAATACCAATTATGCTTTGGACAATCTGAGGGTTATGGGATTTGATATAGGTCATACACAATCACCTATTATTCCTCTATATGTTAGAGATAATCTGAAAACATTTAAAATTACAAAAATGTTATTCGATGATGGTATTTTTGTGAATCCTGTTGTTTCTCCAGCCGTTAGTTCCGACTCCTCATTAATTAGATTTTCTTTGATGGCTACTCATACATTTGAACAAATTGACTATGCATTAGATAAAATTTCTAAAAACGCTAAGAAACTTCAAATTATACCTTAATCATTTTTTATTAAATTAGTTTTTAATTCATACCAATAAAAAATAAAGGAGGAAAAATGGCTATTCAAATAAAGGAAGTTACTAACAAACAAGAGCTTAAAGCTTTTGTGTTATTTCCATTAAAATTATACAAAGATTGTAAATATTTCGTTCCACAATTGATTTCTCAAGAAATGAAAACTCTTGATAGAGATATCAATCCTTCTTTTGAAGTTTGCGAAACAAAACTCTGGCTTGCTTACATCAACGATAAAATCGTAGGTAGAATTGCCGGTATTATTCACAAACCTTTCATTGAAAAATGGGGAAACCGTTATGCACGTTTTGGCTGGTTCGATTTTATTGACAGCGAAGAAGTTGCCAATGCACTGTTGCAAACTGTTGAAAATTGGGCTGGAGATAATGGTATGGAAGCTATTCATGGCCCATTGGGATTTACAGATTTTGACCCTGAAGGTATTTTGATTGAAGGTTTCAGCGAACTTTCTACTATTGTTGAGCGTTACAACTACCCTTATTACGCCTGTTATCTTGAAAAATATGGATACTACAAAGATGCTGATTGGGTAGAATATGAAGTAGAAATTCCTTCTAAATTACCCGAAAAATTCCTTAAAGTTTCCGATTTCGTTCAACGAAAACAAAATCTCAAAATTGCAAAACTTAATAGTTTACATGACGTTATGCCGTATGTAGATGAAATTTTTGCAATTATCAACAATATATATGGCTTAATGTATGGATTTACACCTGTTGACGAAAAACAAACCGAATTTTACCTCAAACAATACTTCAAATTAGTTAATCCTGAATTTGTTTCTGTGGTTTTAGACAAAAATAACAAAGTCGTTGCTTTTGGTGTTACCATGCCTTCCTATTCAAAAGCTATGCAAAAAGCAAAAGGCAAACTGTATCCGTTTGGTTTTTATCATTTGAACAAAGCTTCAAAAAAGAACGACACTATTGATATGTATTTTATAGGTATTCGTCCCGATTTTCAGAACAAAGGTGTACTGGCAGTTATGTTTTGCGATTTGGCAAACAAATTAATTGCCAAAGGCTTTAAAAAAGCTGAAACCAATGTAGAATTTGAAAGCAACGAAAAAATGCAGAATCTGTGGAGCTATTTTGAACGTCGCCAACACAAACGCCGAAGAAGTTATTTTAAATACTTGGTAAGCAAACCAAGAGGCGAAGATGCTACGATGATATAAATTTTTATTGTTTTACAAATTTCTGTACTGTTCTATTAACACTATCAGAAATCTGTAAAAAGTAGATGCCTTTTTCTAAATTCTGAATATTTAATTTTATCATTTCAGTATTAAATATTATATTCGACATAATATTTTTCCCTGTTACATCAAAAACAGAAATTTCATAATTTCCATTATTTCTTAAGTAAAATTGAAGATAATCGGAACAAGGATTTGGAAAAACCACGAAACTCACTGCCTGTGTATCTGTAATTAATTTAACGCTACCATTACCATTTACAACCCAATTGTTGGGATCAATTTCCAAACTTTTGACTAGGTTTTTCATCGGGATTTTAAAAGCTTCAGTGTTAGTTTGGTGATATAGCTTAATTATAGTATCGCCTGTTGAAAACTTTACTTTATACTCCATATTCATCTTAAATAATGGCGTGATCGCAGCAGAAGTTAATTGGTGCACATTCATAATAAGCGTATCATTTTTTTGACCATAAACAATATCTAAAGTGGGATATCCTTCACCAAAATACCATTGATTAAAGAAGTCTGTGAAATTTTTCCCCGAAAGCTCTTCCGCAACCGCTTTAAAATCCAACCCAGTTATTGTGCTATCTTTGAAACGAATTTGAACCGTTTTAAAAATTTGGAAGAAAACGGAATCGTTATTAACTTCGAATCTTAGGTTATGTATAATTGCGGCTCCTTTATCGTAGGAAAGCCTTCCATCAAAAATTCTATTTTCATCAACAGCTAAATAAGGAGGAATATAAACACTTCCATCCGGATGAGACATTATATTATTATTTTTCTGCAACATGTGTTGTTGCGCTTCCTGCTGACTCCATAAATTCTGAGCTGCAAGATATTCACAATACGAAGCAAAACCCTCGTTAATCCATATATCACTCCAAGTGGCGCAAGTAACATTATTGCCCCACCACTGATGCGATAATTCGTGACAAGTTAGATAAAAATTAAAATCGCCCAAAGTTGTCATAGTTTGATGCTCCATTCCTCCACCCAAAGGAGCCATGCAATGTCCGTATTTTTCCTTATAAAATGGATAAACACCAAATAAATTAGAATATAGTTCAATAAAACCTGAGGTTCTATCTATTTCTGTTATAAAATTAGGCAAAGTTAAAGGATTATCATAAATATAGTTTTGAATAAGTATAGAATCCTGTATGCCATTTGGATGTGCATAAAATGAATAATCAACATATTTACCCACAGCTATTGAAATCAAATAGTAATCAATCGGATAAAGTGTTTTCCATTCATATCTTACTTTATTATTTGGTAACGGAATGGTTGCAGTAAGTAACCCATTTGAACCTACTTTATTTTCATTGCTGGTTGTAACAAAAATATATGCCGAATCTGCCTTATCGGTTAAAGATTGTTTTACAGGAAACCACTCTTTTGCCGCAAAAGGTTCAGACAAAGTCCAAGTAACTCGATTTCCCCAAATTTCATCGGTTTGACTTGAAATACCGCTAAAAAAATCACCTGTATTAGGAGCCATTCCCTTATAAAAAATTTGAGCAGATACCGCCGAACCATAAGACAATTGAGCAATTCCAGTAATCACGTCATCACCCACTCTGCTAAAAGTCCGTTTTTGATTATTAATCAATATTGAATCAATTACGAAATAATTTTTCAGTTCAAACACAAAAGTATCCAATTGAGAAGCAATCACGTTTGCCTTAATCGTAACATTTCCTTCAATATAAACAGAAGTTCGTTCTACATTAATATCTAATTTATTGAATTTTACATCATATTTATCCATCATCGGCAATTGTTTAGATGCCGTTCTTCTAATTCCTGATGAATTGGATCTTACACTTTTATAAGAATTTTGGTATTGAGCAAATAAAAACTGCTGTAAAATAACGAAAAGTATAAAAGTTACTATTTTCTTCATAAAATTATTAAATAACCTGAATTCACAAAAGTATAAAATATCTTTAGTTAAACTTGTCAAATATATATTTTATCCATTAAAAACTTATCTTTATCAAATAAATTGTACTTTAACATATTATTTAAAAAACTAATTACATAAAGTTTTAATTTTGTAGTAATTAAAAGTACAATTTTTTACCTAATAATTATTAAAAATGAAAATGAATTTATTAAAATTTAGTTTGCTTTTTTTATGTTTTCTTTTTGTCGCAACAATTTTGAATGCTCAGGATGAAAAAGACAAAAAAATAGAAGGATACAAATTTACTATTGAAAAACAAATTAAAGCTACCTCTGTTAAAAATCAAAGTAAATCAGGTACATGTTGGAGTTTTTCAACTTTTTCTTTTATTGAATCTGAATTAATTAGAATGGGAAAAGGTGATTACGATATTTCAGATATGTTTACCGTAAGACATGCCTATGCTGATAAAGCTGAAAAATTTGTACGTATGCATGGTACAATAAACTTTGGCAGTGGTGGAGCAGCTCATGACGTTACCAATATGATACGTAAATACGGAATGGTTCCTGAGGAAATTTATGCTGGATTAAATTACGGAGAAACCAAACATGATCATGGTGAAATTGATGCAGTTCTTAAAGCTTATATTAAAGCTATAGCGGATGATAATAATAAAAAAATAAGTACAGCATGGTTAGCTGGATTTAACGGAATTTTAGATGCATATTTTGGCAAATTACCTGAAAGTTTTAATTACAAAGGGAAAACATATACTCCACAATCTTATGCTAAGGAATCTGGTATTAATCCAGATGATTATATTGAATTTTCTTCTTTCACTCATCATCCTTTTTATTCAAAATTTATCATAGAAGTTCCTGATAATTGGGCTTGGGATGCGGTACATAATGTTCCTTTGAACGAAATGATGTCAATCATTGATAATGCAATTAACAATGGGTATTCAGTTGCTTGGGGTGCTGATGTTAGCGAAAAAGGATTTTCATGGAAAAATGGAGTTGCAGTTGTCCCTGATGAAGACAAACCAGATTTACAGGGTACAGAAAGAGATAAATGGGAAAAATTAACCGAAAGAGAAAAAGCAGCTCAGCTTTATACTTTTGATAAACCCATTAAAGAAAAAGTTATTACACAGGAAATGCGTCAATTAGCATTTGACAATTATCAAACAACTGATGATCATGGAATGGTAATTTGTGGCATCGCTAAAGATCAAAATGGTAATAAATATTATCTCGTTAAAAACTCATGGAGTACAGAAGGAAAATACGAAGGCTATTTTTATGCTTCAGAAGCTTTTGTTAAATACAAAACTATGGATATTATGATTCATAAAGAAGCCATACCAAAAGATATTTTGAAAAAAATTAAATTGTAATTACAATAAACTAATTCTTAAAAAGAGGTTCTAATTTAAATAGCACCTCTTTTTTTATGTTTAAACACACCAAACTATGCTTATTCGCATCCAAAAGTAAAAAAAGCTCATCCTTTAAAGAATAGATATCCGTTAAGAAACTTTATAAAAATAGAGAAAAGCAGTTAAAATACCTTAAGAAAATACTTGCCTTTAACTTTATCAAACCTACCGACAACTGATAATTTACTACCGAGAACTGATAGCCTCTTTACTTCGCCTTTCAAATGTTGTAAATTTATCAAAAAAACAATAACTTAAAATTTTAAAACTATGAGAAAAATGCTATTCTGCCTGATTTTAGTAAGCACAATGCTATCAGGCACTTTTGGACAAATTGGTAGTATCAGGGGTAAAGTCATTGATTCTATCACCAACGAAACATTACCAGGTGCAAATGCTTATATAGAAGTTGGTAAAGCATTAATTGGTGCTTCTACTGATGTTTATGGCTATTTCCACATTAAAGGATTAAATCCAGGTGTTTATAATGTTAATATTTCTTATGTTGGTTATAATAAAAAAATAATCACAACAGTGAGAGTAAATTCTAACGAAATGACATCACTTGAGGATGTTTATCTTACCCTTAAAGATGATTTAAAACCGTTTGTATTTGTCGAATACAGAGACAAATTAATTGATACAAGAACGGTTGATGTAATTAGAGCTAAAGAAATTAAAAATATTCCAAACTCTAAAAATCTAACTTATCTTTTAAACGCAATTACACCTGGTGTCCTTGCTAGCGATGACGGAAGAGAAGTTTATTTTAGAGGAGCAAGAAATGGAGGTGTAGTATATTATGTTGACGGTGTAAAACAACGTAATGGTGAATATAAAATTCCCAGCACAGCCGTTGCCAGTATTATGGTTTACATGGGAGATGTTCCTGCTAAATATGGGGATTTTGACGGTGGAGTTGTTGTTGTTGAAACCAAAAGTTATTTCGATCTTGAAGCTGAAAGAATGGCCGCAAAACAAAGGTAAAATTACGGATATTCATTTTTAAATAATTCAAACACCCATTGAAATGAAAAAAATCCTGAACATAAGCTTTCTATTGATAATTACAATCAGTGGTTTCTCACAAAAAGAAACAATCAGTGCTTTTGTAAAAGATGCAAATACATTGAGACCTATAAAAGATGTAAATATAAAAGTAGATGGTACTTCAACAGGTACAATATCAAATGATTCAGGATTTTTTTCACTTTCAGTTCCAACAAATAATTCTAAAATAATTATTTCACATGTCAGTTATAAAAAACTGGTTTATAGCTGTTTAAATATTGAAAAAGAAATTTTTTTAACTCCTTTGGTAAATGAATTAAAAGAATTTACTATTAACGCCAATCCTATAAAAAGTATTACGAAAAAACTTCCTATTTACGTAATTGACTATTTATTAATTGATAACAAAATATTACTCTTGGCTTATAATCGAAAAAAAATAACCGACGTTCGATTATTATTAATTGATCATGATGCAAATATATTGCAAGAAAAGAAAATCGAAGAAGCTGAAGAATTATACAGAGATTGCTTCGAAGATATCTATTACTTGAATAAAAAGGAAGCCGTTAAAATTGAAATAAAACCAACTGAAATTGCGATTATTCAAACAATTGCGATAAATGATTTTTATGCTTACAATAAAGCTATTGATTTTAAAATTAATGACAATATTTATTATCATACATTTCATTATCAAAATTTTATAATGAAATTACATTGTATCAATTTATATGATGAAGAAAATGAAAGACGTACAATACTTACATTGACCGATAGTAGTAAAATTGATATTTTTGAAAGTGAATTTAATTTCTTTTATTATGCAAAAAGAGCCCAACAATATGGATTATCCGTTACCTCTGTTTACAAAAATTTGGATGTATTACGCAATTATCAATCCCTCGACTGGGAAGATATTCATGGTAGGTTTTCACCTTTAAAAGCAACTGTTATAAATATAATGGATAAAATCTGTTTGTTTAATACAATTACAAATACTATTGAAACTTATAATACTGAAGGAAAAATCATTAACAAATCAGAAGCTAAGTTTGTTAACGATAAAAAATTTACAGGAAAGATTATAAAAGATGAAAGCGGAAAAGATTTATATGCTGTATATAAAGAAGGTTCAATCATATCATTAAAAAAAGTTGACGAAATCAATGGAAGTTTAAAATCATCAATAAACATTCCTAATTTCCCATTTATTGAAAACATAAAAATAGCGGGTAATCAAGTATTTTTTTTATATAAGAAAACAATAAATGAGGAATTAAAACAATTATACACACTACAAATTTAGTGATATACCCAAACCTCATTTTGCAATTAGAAAAAGCAAACGATACAATTTTTATAAAAAAACACTTAATCTACTAAAAGAAAACAAATTTTTCATCAAACTATCCTTACTAAAAGAATTATTTTAGCAAAGTAGTTGCATAAGTTAGATAACATAATAACTGAAACCCTCAATAAATGACGAATGTATGAAACAAATACTATAAAATTTATGACTCAGCAGTGTTTATAAAATATTGCATATTCTTATATGGTTTATAAAGTTTCATTATATTAACTCTTATTTTAAATTTCAATTTATTGTTTTCTGATGCATCTTACTTTATTTGCTCCGTAATTGTTTATTCCATTTGTAACAGTCCCTCCCCATTGATTTCCCCATACACTCCCATTCGATTCTGAATATAAAATAAATCCATTTTTACTGGTTTTGTTATAATTTTCATAGATATAACTATAATTATTTGTATTAGTAGCATAAAGATAAGTTTTAATAGTATTGTTTGTAAGTTCCGTTGAACTCAAATAAGTTGAACCTGTTGAAAAATTATTAATAACACTTGCATTGTTTAATATGATTTCTTTTAATTCAACAATAGATGGTAAATACCAATCATTATATCCACCATAATTTAAATCATGGCAAATTTTTGCTGCATAAGCTATTCCATTATTATTTCCTAAAGAATCTACAATTCTATTTGTATTGATTAAGCCATTCGAATCAGATAAAGCTCCTAATAAGGAATTACCTCCCCAAATTACAGAATCACCATTATCACCAACAGGATATACATAATACGTACTCCCATTAAAAATTATTGGATGACTTAATGGCCCTGTATTTATATTTACAAATGATGTTATTATTTTACATGGACTAGTAATTGTCCATGATAATGTATAGGATCTATTATAAATAATATTAAACAATGAATTTGGATGATATTTATTGCTAAAACTCCCATAAGGTCCTTTAACAATTGCCCAGGCTCCTGTTTCTCCGGAATGTGGTGCATTTGCAGACAAAGTAACTGCAAATGCAAATGGATCTGATGTATTAATATCATTTCCTGCATTTGAAATGGTAGTGCTGTCAGAAAAAGAAACAGTTAAACTATCCGATTTGCTGATAAGTGAATTTGACACAGTCCATTTCAGTAAATAGGTCACTCCCGGATTTCCTGAAAAATAACAAATCGGCTTATGAATTTCTTCAACGTTAGTAATACTATAAGTGTAATACCCTGGCATCATACCAACAGCTTCGTGATGCGTAGAATCTATTCTTTTTTTATAAAACAAACCCCCTTGCCCACTCACAATAGTCCAGATTCCTGTGTATCCGGGGGGAACTGTGCTGGCATTTAATGAAACATCAGTACAGGAACCAAAAATGGAAGGCCCTGCATCAACAGTTAAACTAGGAGGAAGTAATATGGTAATATTAGCACTATTGGTTTTGCAGGCATTAGAAACAGTCCATTTCAGGACGTATTCAACACCCTGATTTCCCGTAAACGAAGAATGAGGATTAAGAGTATCGGCAATTATGCCTCCACTACCACTGATTATTGACCATTTCCCAATTCCAACTGTAGGTTGGGTTGCATTTAATAATACTGGATAACCACTTACAGTAAGATTACTTCCTGCAATAGCTTCAGACGGACTTGGAATACAGCCACCATCACTCAATGCTCTCCATTGATACCCATTAAAAAAAACGTAATTATCTGAAGTAGTATTATACACTATTAATCCGGTATCAGGGCTTGCTATGGCTAATATCTGTTCAATACTTAGCTTTGGTAATATAACTCCTTTTGTAGTTGAATTTACTTCAAAAACTGCTGAATTGTGAGGTGTAACTGTATTAATACTCACATTCTTTGCTGAGAAATCCCCACTTATCAATGGAGCTCCTGTATCAGAATTATTTATTACTAATTTATTTGAACCTGTTTCATTATAACCTGCTTTATGCCCTAAAAAAACATTTCCACTTCCTGATGAATTAGAGTACCCTGCATTATAACCAATTGAAGTATTATTTGAACCTGTAGTATTTATTTGTAATGATGAAGTACCAAACGCAGAATTATTGAGACCTGTGGTATTGTTTTTCATTGCCCTCCATCCCATAGCGGTATTGAGGTTACCTGTTTGGTTGGAATATAATGCTTCAACACCTATTGCAGAATTTCTGATTCCTGAAGTATTTGACAACAGGGCATCTTTTCCGTTGGCTGTATTTTCATACCCCCCTGTATTGCTATATAATGCTGAATAACCAATTGCAGTGTTGTTATAACCTGTTGTATTACTATTTAATGTTAATGTACCATTTGCAGTATTATTACTTCCTGACGTATTTAAATTTAAAGCAAAGAATCCTGTTGCAGTATTATCATTTCCTGAAATATTGCTTCGTAAAGCATAATCACCAACTGCAGTATTATCAATTCCAACTGTATTTGAATACAATGATTGATAACCCAGAGCCGTATTTGCATAACCTGTATTGGTGTTCAGCATGGATTGGTAACCTATGGCGGTATTTTCAAAACCACTGGTATTGCCATTCAATGAACGATAGCCCAGTGCTGTATTATAATTTCCTGTAGTATTGCTATACATCGACCAATAACCTATGGCTGTATTTTGCATTCCACTGGTATTGCTCCTCAATGCAGAAGCACCGATAGCCGTTTGAAAATTGCCGGTTGTGTTGCTATATAGTGAATATGCTCCCAAAGCAGTATTGTAGTTGCCGGTTGAAGTCAGATTTCCAGAGTTTACACCCAGAAAAATATTTTCAGTTCCTTTGTTATGAATAAACAAATTTGCATCTTTATAAATATTACCGACACTAGCTGTTGATGCAGGCAATCTGAAATTTTGGGTAATTTCTAATTGTTGGTTGGGAGCAGCAATCCCGATTCCGATTCTGCTATCTGTATTATAAAACAAACTACTTACAGCCCAGCCTGATCCGTTATGTCGTAAAGTTGTATTTGAAGTTGATGCAGGTAAGGCTGTATTATTGTCTGTATCTGGTATCCAGCTGCTGCCATTCCATTTTAATACCTGCCCGCTGGCTGGTGCAGTACCTGAAACATCTCTTCCCTGCAATTTAACCACTGTAAGAGCACCCGACCCAACAGCGTCACCCGTATGGTTAAGATTGGGCAGCGTATTGTACAAAGTATCACCACTTAAAGAAATACCACTCCCAGCAATATAAGGATTGGGTTTGCCAGTTACATCTGTCCATGCAGGTACCCAGTTTAAGGGGCGGTACAAGCCAGTATGGTTGCCCCAACTATAAGCAGTATTCCAGTTATTAGTATTGCTTAATGTAATTCCTCCGGCAACAGAAGTCGTAAATACAGGATCGTTTTCATTGGCAATTCCACCACCAATGCTTGTCCAGGTACTCCCATTGTAATAATAAAAACCGGGAGTATTATCGGTTTGAAATATTAATAGTCCTGTAGTGGGTGAAGTAATTAAGTTTCGTTGAAATTGGGTTAATCGTGGAATCAACA